>WNFR01001178.1_pt1 | contig 40184 bp, 36 predicted proteins | sample 5400221 | NCBI WGS metagenome assembly WNFR01 (sample SAMN13153357, study PRJNA577476) | soil metagenome | isolation source: 40 cm soil under Madrone tree | place: USA:California | collected 2016-06-14 | reverse complement strand
GCACGATATGCGGCCAGGAGTTGGCCTCGCCCTACCGCAAGGCCGGTGTGCACCCCGAGTGCGCCTTCGATACGCCTGGAGAATCGCTGAGATGATCGCTCATCATCCTTGCTTTCCGTCCCGGCGCAGAATCCAGTAGATCATGGCGTAGCAGAACGTGCACAGTGGCAGCAGTGCCGTGGTGAATAGAAGGGCAGGCCGGATTGATCCGGCTCCTCCGATGGCGTCGGAAATGGCGCCCGTCATCACTGGGATCAGGCCAGTGCCCAACAGGATCGAAACCAGCCTGTTGGTCGCCATCGTGATGCCGCGCTCGTTCGGCGCGGCGAGCGAAAGTACCAGCGAGGTGCCCGTAGCGATGAAGAACCCGGCCATCAGCGCGAACACACTCAAGCCTACAACCGAGACCACCGAGGTATTTGCCAGTGACATCACGGCGCCGGCGGCAGCGCCTAGCACGGTAGTTACAGCCGGAATGATTGCCACTCTACGCTGATCGCCGTTGGAAAGCCGATCCGCGAGCGGTCCTGCGAGCAGCGAGCCTACCGTCATGCACACGCCGAATCCGATACCTGCCCATATCGCGGCCTGGCCCACAGTCATGCCGTGCACGCGCACCAAGAACGAGGTCATCCAAACAGTCACCGAATAACCGACGCCCGTCACCAGGGTGTAGGCGAGAATGGCAAAGCACAATGCGGTGTTGCCCAGGATATCGCGGATCAACCTCGTCATATTGCGGGGGGGGTCTTTTTTAGCCGCAGCGCTCATCGCGCCCAGGTCGGTATCCAGAGCACCGCGTTCCGGCTCCCGCGTGGTGAAATAGAGCAGTGCCGCAAGCGACGCGGCCGGTCCACCCGCCACCAGAAACACCGTGCGCCACTCGAAATGCATCAGCAGCCAGCCACCGATGATGAAGATCAGAATCTGCCCGACCGCCGCGCCGGAGACGTAGATGCTGACGGCCGTATTGCGCTGCTTTTTCGGGATAACATCCGCAATGAGCGAAAGGCTGGCCGGCATTACCGGCGCTTCGGCAGCGCCGACGCCCATGCGAGCAGCGACGAGCGTGATGAAGCTCGATGACATCGCGCAAGCGGCCGTCAGCAGGCTCCAGATTGCGACCGTAACGCTGAGCAGCGCGCGTCGGTCCACCCGGTCGATCAGCCAGCCCATCGGGAGCACGGCCAGCGCATAGGTCAATGAATAGGCCATCCCGGTCAGCAGACCGAGTTGCTTGTCGCTGAGGTGAAACTGTAACTTCAGCGGCTCCGCGATGACGGAGAGTACAGCCCGATCGACTGTTCCCATGATGTAGATCAAGACCAGCACGCCCAGCATATACCACTTGTAGGCGCCGCTCCCCGCGGCCTCACGGTCGCCTGGGCCGAGCATGGCGGGAGCCGCTGCGGTGGGGGTGTTGCGTTCGACGATCACGATTCGAAGGATACGCATGGCTGAAATGAACCGACCCCTCCATATCGAGGGGCGCGCGGTCTGAGGCGGAAATTAGGATGTGTCGTCTGCCGCTATTCACTGCCGAGTATCCGACGCATAATCCGACTTAAGATGAGGACCGGAAACCTAAAATGACGAGCAGCACCAGGGGGCGGAATGCGGCGGTCTCACCGGACAATACCACCGTGGGGATCGTGGGCTTGGGGGATATGGGCGCGGCAATAGCCAGCTCCATCGTGCGCACTTTTCCCGTGATTGCTTTCGATCTCCGGAAGGAAGCGGTCGACAAATTGATCGCGTTGGGGGCGCGGCGCGCAGACTCTGTGCAAGCTCTCGCAGACCAGTGCGAGGTAATCGTCCTGGTTGTCGTGGATGATAAGCAGGTCAATCAGGTCGTCTCTGAGTTATTGCGCCATCCGGGGAAGCTTCACACTATCGTCGTCAGTAGCACGGTTTTGCCGGGGACGGTCATCGCGCTCAGCGAGGAGGCAGGCAAGGTTGGTCTGGATTTGATCGATGCGCCCGTATCCGGAGGGGCTGAGAAGGCCTCTGTCGGTACCATTACCGTGCTGATCGGTGGCGAACAGGCCGCCGTGCAGCGGTGCTGGCGGATTTTTGAGTCATTCGGCAAAGGCCTGTTCCATCTCGGCCCAATTGGGGCGGGAAGTGCCGGCAAGCTTGTCAACAACCTGCTGAGCCTCGGCGGCAACATACTCATACTCGAAGCCATGCAGCTTGCTGACTCCTACGGTATTTCCGAGGATGCCGTGACTGAATTCATCACGCTCGGTACGGGGGACTCGCGGAACATTCGCACGTGGGGACGGATTGACCGCGCCCGGCGCAGCCACACGTTGGCAGGCACACCGGCCATTTATGAGATCTTCTCCAAGGATGTGAAAGCGGCGGCTATGGCGGCCGGACAGCGTGGCGTGGTGCTGCCGATCGCGGCGGGCATCGGTGCAATGATGGCGGATAAGATGAAAGCCAGGGATCAGTTTCTGGAGGCGCGCGGACTCATCGTCCCGCTGCCGCGATGCACGGTATGCAATCAGGAATTGGCCACCCCCTATCGCAAGGCGGGAGTGCACCCGGAATGCGTGTTCGACACACGCGAATCGCCCGGTAAAACTCCTCTACCCGATTGATCGGATGGCCGGCGATTTTCTTGAAGCGCTAGCGCCGCTGGCTCGCGGGATCCACTATACGCGTCAACCCCCTCGAAAACGTGGGGGACGGGGACCTTGCACCTTTCGGAGATGGTCCCAAACCTCGTTCTCGGGCAGGATGTGGAATCGGCGGCCCTTCCAGATCGGGCACTGGCTGGGCAACAGCAAACTCGCTTCGTTCGAGGAGTAACTTCGTGACTACACCCGGCCAGGCTCGAAACCCTCTCTTGAACAAGAACAAACTGAAGCTCGGTACTTTCGCCACCAATACGGTCGGCTCCATACATACGATCGCGCCCGATGCATACACTCCCACGTGGGAAAACTCTTTGCGCGCGGCGAAGCTCGCGGACAGCGCAGGTTTCGAGGCGTTGCTCGCCTTGGCGCGCTGGAAGGGGCTGGCGAAGGCGGGAATACAACATAGGGGCGGAGTGGTGCTCGATCCATTTGTGTGGGCGGCAGGCATTTCTATGGCAACGACATATTCCGCTGTCTTCGCTACCAGCCATGCGCCCACGGTCCATCCCCTCATTGTCGCCAAACAATCTGCCACGATCGACCACATTTCGGGCGGGCGCTTCGGGCTCAATGTCGTTGGAGGCTGGAACAGACCCGAGTTCGAGATGTTCGGCCTGCCGCTTGCGGAGCATGATGCGCGCTACGACTATCTCGATGAATGGGTGAGCGTGCTGGAGAGACTGTGGTCGGCGAAGGAAGAGTTCGACTTCGAAGGTAAGTTCCTGAAGCTCAAGGGCGCGATGTCGATGCCGCAACCGCTCCAGCAACCGCGCCCGGTCATCATGAACGCCGGTGTCTCGAGCCGCGGTCAACGCTTCGCCTGCCAACACGCCAATTTTTGTTTTGTCGCCCCGGGCATTGGAAAAGAGGGTATCCAAAGCTACAAGTCGATGGCGCGGGAGCAATTCAACCGCGAGGTCGGCGTGTGGATGCAGGTGCCCATCGTGCAGCGCGACACTCGTCAGGCGGCGGAAGAATTCCTGAACTACTTTGCGGTCGAGCACGAGGATCGCCAAAGTGTCGACGGCTGGTCCGCAGGAATAACGGCGGAAGCCCGGAACTTGAGCAATGAGCAGGCGCGCTTCGCACGTCTCGTTGTCACCGTAGGTGGGAATCCCATCGTCGGCGGCGCTGCCGATGTCGCGGATCAACTCGAGGCGCTGAGCGAGCTCGGCATCGATGGTGTGCTGCTCTCCTGGTTCGATTTTGAGGACGGTTTGAAGCGGTTTAACGAAGGCGTGATGCCGTTGCTCGAACGGCGCGGGCTGCGCGAGCCGTTCCGGAAGCCGGCGGCCCGATAGCGCTTGCGCCCGAAAACCGGCCAATCGCTGACCGACGGAGCCATTTCCACGTCCCCTTATAAATGCGGGGCCTGTCAATGCAGTGCTCGGATATATAGTGAGCCTGGAGACGAAAGGAGCAATTTGTGAAAGCTGTTCGCATAACGGCGGACGTGAACAAGACATACCATGGTGCGCCTCTGGCGCTGCCAACCGGCCAACGAAAGGGGGAAGTCAGTGCGGAGGGCTATCGTAGCGGCTCAATCCCAAGAGCGAACTTCAACCCGAACCCGGCGGACTCACTGCGTGCCATCGTGCTGTCCGATGGCAAGTTCACGGGGCTGGCCAGCCGGCCCGGCACATTGCTGACATTTGTCATTTCCGGTGACTTGACGCTGTCTCTCGATTCGTCGCAGCTTTGCCATCTCGGGCCTGGTGACATCCTGCTCACCGACGGACAGAGCTCATCTGTCCCGATAGAGGCTCGCAACCAATGTCGGCTCGTACAGATCGGCGTTCCTGCAGACTGGCCCGGCGCGGGCGCCGAGGTGCAGCAGCCCGGTACGCTCATCCCGCGCCCTCCAGGGCGCGCACCGAAGCTCAAACGGATCTACAAAGGCGAGGACGACAGGGCTTATTTCACCGAATTCTCCGAATTGTTCCCCGTGGCGTTGAATGAGTGGGGCGCCCCACACGCCATCACCGGATTCAGGCTGCTGTGCTGGGAGAATGGTTCCATGGACTGGCATCCGTGCGTCACCAATCAGCTTGCGATCGCGCTTGCCGGCGAAATGGAGATGGAGGTAGGCGGCGGCGGGGGAGCCGTTGAGGTCTTTCATGCCGGCGACATCTGTCTGGCCGAAGACCGAACCGGCGAGGGACACATCGGTCGTTTCCGCGGAGTTGTGCACGTGGTCATCATGGTTGTCGAAACAGAAAACCTCTGGTAGAGGACGCTCAGACTCGTGGACAACTCAGCCCTTCACGCAATGCCCATGAGAGAGGGACGCGACTCTGGTTGGTCGCTGCCATCGACCCTGCAGACTGTGGCATTCGGCGTACCCATTGCCGATGCCTTGCCCGAAGCAGCCCTGCGGCTCTCGGCGCGCCGCCTGGCCGTCGTAACCACGAACAGCCTGGCCGGGTCCGGCGGCCTGGCAGAAGTCGTACGCAACATACTGGGACCAAAGTTCCACTCTGTCGTGGCCGGCATTCATTCTCATACTCCGCGCGCAGATGTAGTGCGCGTGATCAAAGCATTGGAAGGCGCCGATGGTGTTGTGACCATTGGGGGAGGATCGGTCTGCGACTCCGCCAAAGCGGCACGCCTATGTTTGTCAAACGGCATCACGGATGCCGTTGGAATGGACCGGCTTCGACCCTACAACAAGGCAAAGGGCTCCGAGCCGGACGGCACGATATCGCCGTCGCTGCCCTTCATTGCGGTGGCGACCACACTGTCCGCTGCAGAATTCACCTCAGCCGCCGGTGTCACCGACGAACGTGGGCCCAGGAAACAAGTGTTCGTCTATCCGGGACTTGCACCCGATATCGTTATCCTTGACCCACAGGTGACCAGACAGACACCGCCCAAGCTGTGGTTTTCCACGGGCATACGTGCGTTGGACCACGCCTTGGAAACGTGGTGCTCGACGAACCCGACCCCGCTTTCCGATGCGCACTCATCCTATGCCGCCCGGCTGCTGATCACCTCCCTGCCAAAAGTGTTCGATTCGCCGAACGATATTCCCGCTCGCTTGGACTGTATGAAGGGCGCGTGGCTATCGATCTTGGGACCGGCATCCGGAGTCAAAGCGGGCGCCAGCCACGGAATTGGTCATGCTCTTGGCGGCACAGCCGGCATGCCCCACGGCGAGACGTCCTGCGTCATGCTGCCGCATGTATTGCGCTACAACGCTTCGGTAAACGGGGATCGGCAGGCTGTGATTGCAGCCTCGGTGGGCAATCCAACCACGCCGCTTGCCGACATCGTTGCGGGTCTGATATCGCATCTGGGCCTGCCCACTCGAATACGCGATACCGGTGTATCAGAGACAGTCATGGCAGCCGTTGCCGAGGCTGCCCTTGATGACCCGTTGCTGGCCTCCAATCCCCGGCCAATCAAATCGCTGACTGACCTTCAGCTGCTGCTGGAGCAAGCGTGGTGATTCCGCCCACGCCGATACTCAGCTAAATGAGATCCCGTCGGTGACCCGCGAGATCAACGGGAAAACCTTTGTTATTGCGAACTCATGCATGTCAGTCGCGAGACTTGTGGTTGCTTCCTTCGCGATGACAACCTCGTAATTGAGCTCCCAAGCCTGCCGAGCGGTCGATTCCACGCCCATATTGGTGGCGACCCCGCCAAGCACAATCGTGCGGATGCCGCGCCGCCGCAGCTGAAGGTCCAGTTCTGTCCCAGTAAAGGCACCCCACTGCCGCTTGGTGATCAGAAGGTCGCCGTCCTTGGCAAGACCGGCTCCGAAATTGCTGAAACCCTTCGGGAAGCCGCCTTCAGGATGCGTCGGGTAGTCGACAGGGGCACGCAATACGTCCTTCGAATCGGCCGACCAGGCGACATTGACCAGAACGACCGGGGCTTTCGCGGCACGAAACCGTTCCGCGAGTGCTTTGCCTTTACTGAGGAGTTCTGGTCCCGATAGCGGCGCAAGCGGATAGCCAAGGATGCCGTCCTGCAGGTCGATTAACACAAGGGCAGTGGTCTTGGGATCAACATTGATCATCGGCGGCTCCAAACAAGCAAAGGGAACTGGGTAGCATCGTGCGAGCGTCGTCTCCGTGGAGCGCTATATAACATCTGCTTTCGGTTGATCACGTCCCGCACTAATGAGGGGGAGGCTCGCGCGGCGATGTTCCCAGCCCCCCGATTTGGCGGGGATGCGAATGCAGGGGCTGTAGGTAGATTGCGCCGGTCGGCGAACGTTCAGTTCCAGCGGAAGCAGAAAACTCGTGCGGTGTTATTGAAATGACAGACTCGGAGTGGATTCGCATAGCGTCGGCCACCGAACTGAGGGAAGCAGACGGACTTCTCGGTCGATCGATACATGGCGTTCCCCTTGCGGTGTATGAGGTGAGCGGCGCCTGTTTTGTGACACTGGATCGGTGCACCCATGCTCAAGCACGTCTGTCGGAGGGCTACCTGGAAGGATTTCTGATCGAATGCCCCCTTCACCAGGGTCTGTTTGATGTCCGCACGGGAGAGGTAAAAGGACCGCCGTGTACGGAGCCTTTGCGCACATTTGCGGTTCGCCGTGAAGGCGATGATCTACTGGTGAGCCTGAAGTCACTTCAGGAGACCCTGGAAAAAGGATGGGATAGCACGTGAACAACATCGCAAAGAGCTGGCCCGGGACGGGCGTGACTGAAATTCCCTATTGGGTGTACACCGACAAAGACGTTTATGAGTCCGAGCTCGATCGGATCTGGTATGGAGACCATTGGCTGTACGCAGGCTTGGAAGCGGAAGTTCCGCAAGTCGGCAGCTACCGCATCACCACTCTTGGAGAGCGGCAGGTCATTGTTGTTCGCAGCGCGCAGGATCAGATCTCTGTTCTCGAAAATCGCTGCCGTCACCGCGGGGTCCAGATCTGCCAGGCCCGGTCCGGCAAGTTGGATGGGATTACGTGCCCGTATCACCAGTGGTCCTACGCCTTGGACGGAGCCTTGCAGGGCGTTCCGTTTCGGCGTGGCATCAAAGGAAAGGGCGGAATGTCGCGGGACTTCTCCCCGAGTGACTATGGCCTCCTGCGGCTGAAGGTCGAGGTCGTCAACGGAGTGATCTGGGCAAGCTTCAGCGACCGGACGCCGCCGTTTCGGGAATACATCGGCGACCGACTCTGGGGCTCCTATGAGCGCATCGTCAGCGGACGTCGTCTGCGAGTGGTTGGATACAATCGTCAGTTCATTCCGGCGAACTGGAAGCTGCTGATCGAGAACATCAGAGATCCGTATCACGGGGCGCTTTTGCACGTTTTCCTGCCCACATTCGGACTGTTTCGGCCGGACCAGGCCAGTGAGATGCGGATGGATGAAACCGGTCGGCACGGCAGTCTCATGTCCCTACCGGCTAAGGATCCGGGCGCCGCCAGCCACGGGGAAGACATCACGCGCGATATCGCCGTGGATGCATCGCTGCAACTCGCCGACAAGCGGCTCATCGAGGCGGTCAAGGAGCTGAAGGGTGACGAGACCCTCGGGTCATGCTGTGTATTTCCGAGCGTGATTCTTCTGCAACAGATCAATGCGCTTCAGGTTCGCCACATCATCCCCAAGGGCCCGGACGGATGTGAGCTCATGTGGACGCATTTCGGTTTCGAGGAGGACGACGAAGATATGCGGCAAAGGCGAGTTCGTCACGGAAACCTGTTTGGCCCTGCAGGTATGGTGTCGGTAGACGACAGCGAGGTCCTGGCGATGGCGCAACGCGGGTTCAAGGCGGCGGAAGAGGGCGGCGCGGCGATCATACAGATGGGGACGGGGGGACGAGAGACTAGACACGAAGGGCACATGGCGACCGAAAGCGCCATCCGCGGGTTATATCAATACTATCGTGAGGTAATGGGCCTATGACCGCTTCGCAGGGGAATCCGATTGCCGCGCTCAATCGCGACAATATCTGCGCGCTCTACGATGCGTATTTTGACACTCTGGATGCGGGCCGGCTCGAAGAGTGGCCCGATTTTTTCGTGACTGAGTGCCGTTATCGCATCATTTCGCGGGAAAATTATGAGGCCGGGCAGGGGCTCTGCATCATGCAGGGCGACAGCAAGGGAATGCTTTCCGATCGGGTTCGGGCGATTCTCAAGACTCAAGTGTATGCGCCCCGCTATTACCGGCGCTTTTATTCGGGGCTGAGGGTCGTCAAAGCAGTGGGTGGGGAACTGGAGGTGAGGCAGAACGTCCTGATAGTTCAGACCTTGCTCAACAAGCCATCGGAGATCTTGGGATGCGGAGCCGGACACGATCGCCTGGTCCTGAACGAGTCGGGGGAGTTGAAATTCGCTGATCGAACGCTGATCCTCGACACGGAAATGATACGCAACAGTGTTATTTATCCGGCCTGAGCCAGCAGCTCTCAACTGCCCCTGGCGGCCAGCTTCCTGATGTCACTGACTTCCAGGATCGGCTTCTCATACCCCATGAGCGTGGCATTGATCATTGCTTGCGCGATCTGCTGAATGCTGCAAGCCGGAAAAAACAGGCTCAGGAGGGGATACAGTATTTTGTGAGTCCACCTGTTGTATCCATAAAAATGCTTCTGTCCCGGCATGGGCTGCATCAGCGCGGGGCGTAAGTTGTATTCTTTTCCAGCGAACATCTTCAGCAACGCGTTCTCGGCTTTCCCCTTGATGCGCGCCCACATGACCCGGCCTTGCTCCGAGCTGTCGGCCAGATGGCCGGAAATGAAGTTGAACACGATATGGCGATTCGCCTGCAATGTTGCAGCCGCAAAATGCAGCGTCGTGTCATAGGTAATCCTGGTGTAATCCTCTTCCGTGACCCCGTTGGAACTGACTCCCGCACAGTAGAAACAGGCGTCATATCCCCTGAGTTGCGTGCCAGCACCATCGATTTGTAGAAAGTCCGGGGCTACGAATACCTTCAGTTTCGGGTGAGACAGGTCCAACGCCTTTCTGCATACGGCCAGCACCGAGTCGACCCGGTGATTCTGCAAGCACTCGAGCAAGACTCCTTCTCCGACCATTCCGGTCACGCCCGTGACGATTACGTTGATTCCCATTTTTTACACCCTTCCACGGATCGTCTATCGACGACGCCGGGCGAAGTTATCAACTCGCGCTAGTGAGGGGGTGATTTGACGCCACCCACGGCACACTGATGTGAGTGGTCGCACCGGCGGAACACGATGACTCGCTACGGTGCACCCTGCGCCACCAGGACTGGATATGGACCCCTTCAGGCAGAAATTGTGCATCTGGGCAGGGCCGGTATCGCTGGCCTGCTTTCTGATCGGCATGTCGTTCACCGGCTTTGCGCTGCCCATGTCCTCCGAACTCAGGCCGGAGGAGGTCGTCGCATTCTATCAGCAACACCGGGTCGGCATCAGAATTGCGGCGATTTTCAGCCTGTTCTGCTCCGGCTTCATGATGATGTTCGCGGCCGCCATCTCGGCCCAGTTGCAGAGAATAGAAGGACGAACTACCCCCTGGGTCTTTGTGCAGCTCATGGGCGGGATCATGGGCAACATTCCATTCGCGCTGACGGGAATGATCTGGACCGTCGCCGCCTTTCGGCCCGACCGTTCCCCGGAAGTTACACAGGCCATCAACGATCTTGCATGGTTCGTGCTCGAACTACCTGCGCCCACTGCCGTCATCCAGTTCCTCGCGATCATCTGCGTCGTTCTGGGTGACGAGAGTGAGGATCCGGTCTTTCCCAGGTGGGTGGCCTATCTCAACGTTCTGGTCGCCATTGCCTTTCTGCCCGGCGTTGCCGCGGGCTTGCTGGTCGACTACAAGAGCATGGACTGGAATGGTGCCGTTGCCTATCTGCTGCCTGGGCTGGCATCGGCCAGCTGGGTTCTGCTGATGTTCGTCGCTCTGCGCAGGGCCGCAAAGCGTTCTCACTCGACGTCAGGACAAGGCGGTACCGCATTCAGGTCGTAAGGGCAAAAGTCAAGGCGGCAACTTTCCAAAGAGGACGTATCACCATGGTCGCCACAGTAGACATTGCGCATCCGCAGCTGGCTGGTTTCAGCCTGTTCGATCCGGATTTCCTGATAGATCCGTACGCAATGGTCGCACGGGCGCACCGCGAAGCCCCGGTTTTCTGGGATCCCGCGATCAACGGCTGGGTGATCACGAAGTATCAGGACATCACATCCATCCTTTCGGACTCTCGGAGATTTTCCTCGCGGGCGGTGGGCCGCATCCCCGTGCCCCGCGACATCGCACCCCTGGCGCCGGATTTCGCCAGGGACGAGATCATCTTCGCGATCGATCCCCCCGAGCACACGCTCGCCCGGCTCACGCTGCAACACGGCTTCACCAAAAAGATAATTGACGGGCTGGCCGATCATGCCAACGGTGTCGCAGAGCAGGTGATAGGTCGCATCATCGATCTTGGGGAATGCAACCTCATCAACGACTTCTGCTACGCCTTCTCACTGGGCGTCATCATGAAAATGCTCAACCTGCCCACTGAGCACGCCGCGCAATATCGCCGTTGGGCGGAGGCACTATTCGCGCTTCTGACCCCGAAGCCACTCGACGCTGATGATCAGGTGGTCGCGACGCACCTGTCGACGGAACAGATCCGGTCGCGCTGGAATGATCTTGCCGAAGCCAACGCCTTCCTGAGGGATATCGCCGGGCAACGGCAGGAGAATCCCGCCAGCGACTTGATCAGCGCCATGCTGCAGGCGCGGGATAACGATGGGCACCGGATCGACCCGGGCGCGGTCATTCGGCATTCGCTTTCCCTGATCGCGGCCGGCTTCGACACGACGGCAACGCTGATCGCGCATGTCGTGCTGCTACTCAGCCAGAATCCCGACCAGTTGGCCGCACTCAAAGCCGACTTCTCGCTCACCGCAAATGCGATTGAGGAAGGGCTGCGCCGCAGAGGCTCGACCACCACCCTGTTTCGCATTACCACCGAGGATGTCGTCGTGAGGGATCAGCCGATCGCGCGCGGATCGATGATCTGCTTGTTGCTCCCGGGCGCCAATCTGGACGCCGAGGTGTTTCCCGATCCCGAGAAGTTCGACATCAGGCGTGCCAATGCCAACAAGCACTTGGGCTTGGGTCGTGGCCGCCACGCCTGTGTTGGCCAGCCGCTGGTGCGGATTGAGGCGCCGATCGGGCTGCGCAAGCTCTATGAGCGCATGCCCGACCTGCGCATCGACCTCAGTCAGCCAGTCGAATATGTGCCGAGCTTCGGCGTCTCCAACATCGCGCGCATCCGCGCGAAATGGGGCGTTGCAGGAAATGCTGGCGCACAAATGACAGCCCCAGTTCCTGGTTCGGACGCTCCGAAAGAGTGACTCGAGTGGTGACAATCGGGAGTCCGCGATTGCGAATGGACGATGCTCAAACGTTGGTGGCAGATCTCGCGGCATCGCACGGTGATCAGCTCCGGGCGTTCCTTGTGGTCCGCGTCCGCAATGTAGCTGACCTGCCGGATATCGTCCAGGAAGTCTACTTGCGCATGCTCCGCGTCCCGAACATCGAGTCGATCCGCTCACCCGAGGCCTATCTTTTCACCGTGGCACAGCACGTCGTCCAGCAACACACGTTGCGCCAAACCGCGAGGCCGCCATCGGTGGAGCTGACACAGATGCTGGACATACCATCCACCATGCCCGATGTGGACCCCGTCCTCGCTACCGACGCCGCCCAGTGCGTTGAACTGCTACAGGACGCCATCGAGGAACTTTCGCCTAAAGTTCGCGCCGCGTTCTTGCTCCATCGACGCGACGGACTCTCATTCGAGGACATAGGAACCCGGCTCGGAATCTCACGCCCGATGGCCAAGAAGAATCTCATGAAGGCGTTGATGCACTTCCGTCAACGCCTCGAACGAGTTCAATAGGAGCGCCGACATGGAACGCCGGGGGCGATCGACATTTAACACCCAGATCTACGAAGAAGCCTGCGAATGGTTCATCGAATGCAGGGCCGGAGACCTGGACAACGCCGCCCGAGCCGAGTTTGATCGCTGGCTCCGCAAATCCTCCGAGCATCAGGGCGCGTACCTCGAAATCGCAGCCATCTGGAACGAGGGGCCCAACCTGGATCCCGCGAACCGATGGGACCTCGACAAGCTGATTGCCCAAGCCGCCGAAGACCCTGCAAACATCGTAGCTTGGGAACGGACTCGATCCACGAGCCATACATTCCAGTCCCTGCCCGACAGGACCGAGGCCAACGAACCGACCTTGGCAGCCATTCTCCCTTCTCCCCGTGAGGGGGGAGGGAGTCACCCGCGCCTGGCGCCCCTGTCAGCGGCCCGCACTGGGCGCCGACGCCCATTCGCCATCGCCGCCTCAATCCTTCTCGCCACGGCCGCATTCGCCACCTACATTCTTATGTCCAGCGGCGTCTACGCAACCGCCGTCGGCGAACAACGCTCCCTCGCGCTGAGCGATGGCTCGACAGTTGAACTCAACTCTCTGTCCAGAATCCGCATCCGATACGGGGAACACGATCGGACCGTCGACCTCCTGCAGGGCCAAGCCCTCTTTCACGTCGCCAAAGACACCACGCGACCCTTCATCGTCGACATCGGCCAGACACGTGTCAGAGCCGTAGGCACACAATTCGACGTCTATCGCAAGACCGACGGCACTATCGTCACCGTCGTCGAGGGACGCGTTGCGATCCTAAAAGAGGGACACCCCTCAGGACCGAAGCATGAGGGCAAACGAGGTCTGCGAGACCTGGCGCCGGGAACTGAAGTTGCAGACTTCGCACAGCAGGAGGGCGAGGGCGCCATCTTCCTTACCGCAGGCGAACAAATCACCGTGAGCCCGAAGACTGCCCGCAAGACCCTACACCCCAACCTCGCCGGCGCCACCTCCTGGACACAACGTCAACTCGTATTCGACTCCGCTTCCTTTGCCGACGTGGCAGAGGAATTCAACCGCTACAACGAACGTAAGCTCGTCATAGACGCATCTGCCCTCGACACCCTGCACATCAGCGGGGTCTTCTCATCCACAGACCCGGCCTCTCTGATCCGTTTCCTACGCGACCGACCCGGCCTGCGCGTCACCGAGACACCAACAGAGATCCGCGTCGAAGAAAATCCATGAAAAATATTTTTACGAAGCGGTAACCGATTGGTCACGAAACGCTCTTCTAGAGAATAGGCCCACCGAAAAACACAGCGGCGGGCCGACACAAGCTGCTCAACTGGGGAGGGGGTTTAATGCGCATCACCGTCACGGCCATTGCCATTTGTATGACCATCGTCGGCCTATCCATCGCCGACGACGTCCACGCATCCATCAAACAACCGACTAACATCCCGGCACAACCCCTCGCCCCCGCCCTCCAGAGCCTCGCCAAGGACCGCAACTTTCAGATCGTCTACGTCTCCGAGGAGATAGGCGATCGCAGCACGGGAGGCGCCGTAGGCGAATACACACCCGAGGAAGCGCTCAAGCAACTCCTGCGCGGCACAGGGCTCACCTACAAATACCTCGACGAGAAAACCGTCACCATAGTGTCGCCGACAGCGGCGTCCGCTCCGCCAACCCCGCGCCAGGCACGGGGAGAGAAAGGAGGTCAGAAGGCGACCGATTCCTTTCGCCTGGCTGAGGAAACTCGAGCAAGTCCTGCTACGGATGCTTCCGTAGCCGGCAAGGGAGAAGGTGAACACGAGTCTCAAAAGACACCTGCGACTCTCGAAGAGGTTCTCGTCACTGCCAACAAACGCGAGGAGTCGATCAACAAAGTCGGACTTACCATCAAGGCCCTCGGCGGCCCCCAGCTGGAACAGCAGCATGTCGAAAGCCTCGAGGACCTCGCCGGGGCCGTGCCGGGACTCACCTTCACGCAAACCGACAGCAACACGCCGGTGTACACGCTGCGAGGTATCGGCTTTTACGATACGACGCTGGGCGCCTATCCCAGCGTGAGCGTCTATCTCGACCAAGCGCCTCTGTCCTTTCCTGTGTTGACCACTCAGACGTTGTTCGACATCGAGCGCGTCGAAGTGCTCAAGGGACCGCAGGGGACGCTGTTCGGCAACAATGCGACCGGCGGCGCGATCAACTATATCGCCGCGAAGCCTACGCGAGACTTCAAGGCCGGCGTTTCTCTCGATGAGGCCCGCTTCAACACGTTCACGAGCAATGCGTATATCAGCGGCCCACTGACCGAAAATCTGCTTGGCCGCTTCGCATTCAAGGTGGAGAGCGGCAATGGGTGGCAGGAGAGCATCAGCCGGCCCGGTGACAGCAATGGTGCCCGCGAGACATTTGCCGCGCGCCTCCTGTTCGATTGGCGGCCACTCGAGACGCTGCGCATTCAGACGAATTTCAACGCATGGCTGGACCGTACCCAGCCTCCCGCCGCGCAGTTCGTGGAATTCATCCCGAACTTCCCGGCCCCGAATCAACCGCCGCTGGTGCCGAATGTGGTGAACGACCCGCGGCTGGCCGACTGGACGCCCGCGACGCGCCCGCAGGCGAATAACCGCCTGGCGCAGGCCGTGATCCGGGGCGACTATGACGTGACCAGTTCGATCGTGCTGACCTCACTGACCTCCTATATCGATTACAGGCAGCGGCAGCGGCCGGAGGGAGATGGTCTCGCCCAGGCACGTATCGATGTGGTCCAAAATGACGGCTACATCCGCAGTATCTCCCAGGAACTGCGCCTCGCCGACAACAACAATCCGCTGCTTCGCTGGACGGTCGGCGGCAACTACAGTCATGACTTTTCCAACGAAAGGGACTCCACCCACCAGACGGACGCCTCATCGTACTATACCAACGTCTTCGCCGGGCTCCCCTTTGGCGGCAACTCGTTCACCAATGGCCAGATCATGAAGAACTATGCCGGCTTCGTGGACGGCACATCGACCATCGGCCAGTTCACGCTGAAGGCCGGCGCCCGCTACACGCAATCGGACCGGAATTCGGTCGACTGCAATCAAGGGTGGACGATGGGCCCGACCAACACCATCCTTGAGTTCTTCACCCAGGACCTTGCCCCGTTGTTCATTGGGCACCCTCTGCAGCTACCCAATGGTTCCTGCATCGTCTTCAACAAAACCTATTCGCAGTTGGGCGCATTCCAGAGCGAGCTCGATCAGCACAATGTCTCCTGGCGGACGGGACTGGACTGGAATCCCACCGACACGCTGCTCGCCTATTTCGATGTCGCCAAGGGCTACAAAGCGGGCAGCTTCCCGGCGCTGGCGGGCTCAACCGATGTGGCCTATACGCCGGTGACGCAGGAATCGGTGCTGACGTATGAGGGCGGCATCAAGACCCAGTTGCTGGACCACCGGCTGTCGCTCAACCTCTCGGCGTTCCATTCCGATTACAAGGACAAGCAGGTCAAGTCGAAGCTGAATGATCCGATCTTCGGTCCGCTCGACGCGCTGGTCAACATCCCGAAATCCGTCATCAAGGGCGTCGAGGTGGAAACCGCGGTACATCCGGTGAACGGCCTGGCACTCGGTGGCAGCGTGACCTATCTTGACGCCAAGCTGGTGGAAGCAAACGGCATCGTCGACCTCTTGAACGTCACCGGCAACTGGAGCGGCAACCCGATACCCTACACGTCCAAATGGAATGCCAGCGCCAACGCGAACTACACTTTCCCGTTGGGCGATGCCGAGGGCTTCATCGGCGGGCAGATCAACTATCGCTCGGTGGCCACTTCATCGATCGGCAACGAGCCTGTATTTCAGATCCCCAGTTACACCCTCCTCGATGCTCAGGCCGGCATGAACTTCGCAGAGGGACGCTACCGGGTCATGCTGTGGGGCAAGAACATCACCAACAAATTCTATCTCACCAATATCATCCACTATACGGATGGCATTCAACGCTTCATGGGCAAGCCAGCCACATACGGCATAACGGTGTCATTCAGATACTGAGTCAAACCGGCAGGTGAGGATACGTTCTCATGGAGAAATTCTTGGACGGGAAGGTTGCCGTGGTCACTGGCGCCGGACGCGGCATCGGCCGCGCCGAAGCGATGGCGCTGGCAGAGGCGGGGGCGAGCGTTGTTGTCAATGATCTTGGTGTGGACATATCGGGCCTCGGCGCCTCGCATGAGCCGGCCGACGAAGCCGTTCAGCAGATCGTCCAGCAGGGCGGCAGGGGGGTCGCCAATTACGAGTCGGTCGCGGATTTCGCGGGAGCCGGCCGGATCATCCAGCAGGCCGTCGACACGTTCGGCCGTGTCGACATCCTGGTGAACAACGCCGGCATCATTGGTCCCGACAGCTTGGAAGAACACGGTCCTGAGGAATTCGACAGAGTTATTTCCATTCACCTCACAGGCACCTTCAACATGTGCAGGCACGCCGTCCCGCACATGAAGAAGCAAGGCTATGGCCGCATCATCAACACGGTGTCGAATGCCTGGAATTCGCCGACCGGCCTGGTTGGCTATGCCGCGGCAAAGGGTGGGATCACCAGCCTGACCTGGGCGCTGGCCTTTGAGCTGGGACCGTACGGGATCAACGTCAATGCCATCGCGCCCTTTGGGAAGACACGCGGTGATGGGCCTGGAATGGCGCGCGAGAAGAAAAAGTTCGACGCGGGCCGGATGAGCAAGGAACGGCTCAACAAGACGCCCCGGGACGTGGATCCGAGTTATTCGACTCCCGCGCTGCTGTTTCTCCTCACCCCTGAGGCCGATGAAATCAACGGATGCGTCCTGCGCAACGGCGGCGGGAAGATCTCCCGTTTCAACCATCCGGAGGAGACGAAGGTCGTTTGGCGCGACCACGAGAAAGACGGTCCGTGGACAGTCGATCAGCTCAGGCAGATCCTGCCGGGCACACTGTTCGCCGGCAGCAAGAAGGCGCCCCATCTTTAGTCGCCGCAAACGCATAACCTGTCGGGACGTGCTTGTCGTCGGGGCGGCAAGCGGCATCGGACGACAGATCATTCCGTTACAGTCCTGGGAGGTGCTTTGCGATGGCGACGAAGAAAGTTCTGGTCATTGGTGGCGCAGGCGGAGTTGGTTCCGCGGTTGTCAACCTCTTGGTAAATCGCGGCTGTAAAGTCGTGACGACTGTGCTTGAGCCGGAGGAAGCCGCTTCAATAGAGGAGCGGTATGGCGGGATGGTGCAGTGTCATATTGTCGACCTGTCAAATTCGGACGCGGCGCTCACTAAATTCAAGGAGATTGTTTCTTCCATGGATCATCTGAACGCTGTTGCCGTCTGCGCAGCGACCGCGCCATGTGGTCCCTTGGAGCTGACTCCGCTTTCGACATATCGCAAGGCATATGAGATTAATTGCGTGAGCGAGGTCGCGATCTACCAGGCTACGATGCCGTCGCTCCGACAGACGGGCGGCAGGATTGTTCTCCTCGGTTCGGTGGGGGGACGAATGGCATATACGTTTATGTCGGCCTATATCGCGACGAAGTTCGCCCTCGAGGGTTTGTGCGACGTGATGCGCCGCGAGGCCGCTCCTCGAGGCGTGAAAGTCAGCCTCGTTCAGCCCGGCGGGATCCGTACCAACATGGTTCACCAGCAACTCGTGGATGTGCGCCGCGACCTTGCGGCTCTCGATGAAAAAGACAGAGACCTTCATGGATACCTCTATGAGGGGTACCTGAGGGTCGCGGAGCGCGGCTTGGGCGAGGGCGCTTCGACAGCCGATCAAGTCGCCGAAGTCGTTCTCGAAGCACTTGAGGCAGAGGAACCCGAGAGCCGCTACGTCGCAGGCGAGGATGCAAAACACATGCTTGGCTCGATCGGCACCATGTCGGACAGAGACATTGATCGCCTTTTCAATGAAATGTTTTTGCGCTGATTGAGGGGCATTCAGGCGCGGCGGTCGAGCCGCCGCGATCCTCAGCCCGCCGGATGGAGGAAAGTTGGAGCTCAGGTCAGGACGACTGCGCCTCCGGTTCCGGCTTGCGTGCTCTGCTTTGACGTCCGTCGATTCCGACTGGAGTGGAACCAGCCAAGGTCGCGCGCCGCATGACACGCAACTGTGGTCCTTGATCGGTAATGGCACGATGCTGCGTAGCGCGATTGTCCCAAATAGCGACGTCGCCGGCCTGCCAGCGCCAGCGCACCGTGTTCTCCGGCTCGGTTATGTGATCCTGAAGAATGGACATGAGATGCCGCGAATCCGCACCGTTGAGACCCACTAGTCGCTGCAAGTAAGACCCGACCAACAACGTGCGCTCGCCCGTCTCTGGATGAACCCTGACCACGGGATGTTCAGCTTCAACGACAGTCGGCCTGACAGTCTGCAGCCACTTCTCATCCCTGTCTTTGTTATCTTTGTCTTTCCCAAACACCTGAGCGTAATCGAAGGTGCTGCTGTGAATCCCCCAGAGATTGTCCGCGAGAATTTTGAGAGGGTCGGGAAGGTCCATATATGCAACCGCGGTGTTTGCCCATAAGGTATCGCCACCGGCTTTGCAGCTAACTAAGGCACGCAACATGGTCATATCAGGCGGCGATTGCATGTACGTTTGATCGGTGTGCCAGATGTTAGCCGCATAGCCGTCCGACGAGTTCAGCTCGATCAAGTAACGCGAGCCGGCGGCGGGGGCGGCACGTCGCTCGGGCCGACCGAGCCGAGCGGCGAACGCTTCATGTTCCTGATCGTCGAGTTGCTGATTGCGAAAAAAGAGTACCTTGTGCCGGACCAGCGCGGCACGGATAGCGGCTATCGTGCTATCGTCAGTAACTCGGGAAAGTGCGATGTCGCGAACTTCGGCGCCGATGCGACCGCCTACCGGCTCAACATCGAGTGGGCTCTCCGAGTCGGGGATATTGTCATAGGATTGCTCTGATTTCGTTACATCTGATTTAGTCATGAATGCTCCCACTGGTCGATCTTCCTTTCGGGTCGCACGATACATGCGTGGGCCGCCGCGTAACCATATGAGTGTAACGGTAAGCCGAACGCGGCAGACGTGTACTTCGGCAGGGGGGCCCGACATCCTCGCCGAACGGCGGCGCATCAAAGCTGAATGGCCAACCAGCACATGGTATAGCTGCGGCGAACGGCAGGCCCTCTCGTTTGTGTGGGGTATATGGGGTCGCTGCGGCTGCCCGCAGGTGACGACCAAGCGGGGGAACGATCAATATACGCAGCACGAGTCAAGTGGGCGGCACCGGGGTCATTGCAACAGCGTGATATCCACGGTGCTTCAGTTGTAGCGAACGGGAGAAGGCAGATGGCGGGACGATGGTTTGACGAATGGCAGGTGGGCGATGTCATCACCCATGAGATCCGGCGGACCGTCACTGAAACCGACAATCTCCTTTTTTCTACGATGACGCACAACCCTCAGCCGCTGCACATCGACCGCGAGGCCGCGAAGCAGAGCGAGTTCGGCCAAATTCTGGTGAACGGCACATTTACTTTCGCACTGATGATCGGTCTTTCGGTAGGCGATACCACCCTGGGTACGCTGGTCGCCAATCTCGGCTACGACAAGCTGGTCATGCCAAAGCCGGTATTCATCGGCGACACCCTCCGTGCGGACACCGAGGTGATGGCGCTCAAGGAGAGCCGCTCTCGACCCGACGCCGGCATCGTGACTTTTCAGCACCGGGCGATCAATCAGAGAGACGAGGTCGTCTGCCAATGCTTGCGATCTGCTCTGATCAAGCGGAAGCCTGCGTGACGCGCCGGTCGCTGCCAGTGGCGCTCGCTCATATCCGCTAGAGAGTTTGTTCGATCCGAGCACCGATTCCGCGCGGCAGCGCGTTCCCAACGACTGTGGTTGTTGCACCTGTTCCGGTCTTGGTTTCTGGGAACGGCGGGTTCGCGGGACGGCGGTGTCAGTCTCTCACTTGTGCGGGGTAGTTGGGCCCACCTTTGCTGGTATTAAACATCATAAATTCTCGTCGCGTGCGCTTCGAGCTCTGCACCACATCTGTGAGCCTGTTGAGGGGATTCTGCCATGTATGTCCGGTGGGTTTGTCCGATTGCGTTAAGCATCTGTGCGCTATGGTCCGGCCAGCTTCTTGCGGTGTCGGCTGCCGCCGTGAGTGATGAATCCGTTGCGCCCAGCGACACATCACCTCAAGCCGGGCCAGGAAGCTTGCCAGAAATCATCGTGACGGCACAAAAGCGCGAACAGGCGCTTTCCGACGTGGGCATCACGATCGTTGCGGCCTCGGCCGAGCAGCTGCAAAACGTAGGTGTCACCGACGTCGCCTCACTGACCAAGCTCGTGCCGAGCCTGACGACGACGACGAACACCAATGGCCTTGTCATGTATTCGCTGCGCGGCGTGAACTACAACGCTTATCAGATCTCGGCCCAACCCACCGTGAGCGTCTACCTCGACGAGGCACCGCTTCCCTATCCGGTCCTCACCAGGGGTTCGACGCTCGATGTCGAGCGGGTCGAGGTCCTGAAAGGGCCGCAGGGGACGCTCTTCGGACAGAACGCAACCGGCGGCTCGGTCAACTTCATTGCCGCGAAGCCCACCTCGACATTCGCCGCCGGAAGCGAGGTGAGCGTGAACAACTGGATGGGCGTCGATGCGCAAGCCTACCTGAGCGGTCCGATCACGGACACGTTGCGTGCACGATTGTCCGCCTCCACCAGTCAATTCGGCTCATGGCAGCAGGACTACTTTGGCGGTGACGGCCAGACCAATGGTCGCGCAAATCGCGGCGCTGTCCGGTTGTTGCTGGACTGGACTCCGTTCGAAGGCCTCAAGGTCGCACTCAACTTGAACGGCAACGAGGATCATAGCCAGACACCCGCCTTCCAAGCTGCGGGGCTGTCGCCGGCCAACCCCGCAGGGCTCAATCCAGGATTTCGGACCTATCCGCCGCCGCCCGTGGATAACCGCGCCGCGGGCTGGGATGTGGGCTTTCAACCCTATGTGGACGACTATATGGGGCAGGGCGTACTGCGGGTGGACTACGATCTCAACGACAAAATGACGCTGACTTCGCAGACCGATTTCATTCACGACAACGTAAATCAGCTGCGGGATATCGACGGCACGTCGATCGCGAGCACCTTGTCGGGACCCAAAGGAAGCGTAAAGAGCCTCTCCCAGGAGGTCAGATTGACGGGTAAGGTTCCTTCCGCGGGACTCAACTACATTCTCGGTGCAAACTACCAGCACGATGACATCGAGGACGGCACTTATCTTCTGACTCCCTGGTATTCGGCTCTCCCCCACAATTCGACTCTATTTGGGAACTACGCAATCGGCTACCGGGCTGCCGGGATTTTCGCCAACGCCGACTGGGAGTTTCTGCCGCGCTTCACGCTCACTGGCGGCGCTCGCTACACGAAGACGCGCGAAGCCTTGTCAGGCTGCCTCTTCGATGGCGGCAACGGCTTGAATGCGGCCTTCTTCGGCGGTACAGCCGATTTCCTGAGGAGCCTCGAGGGGTTGCCGCCCGCCCCCCCCATTCCCCCTGGAGGGTGCGTCACCCTGGACGATCGGCCGACGCTGCCGGGTGGGCTGTCCACGTGGCTGCCCTTCGACCCGGCTCTGAGTCAGGAGGAGCACAATGTATCGTGGCGTGGTGGGCTGAATTTCAAGCCGGTGCCCGGCACCCTGATCTATGCGTTGGTGAGCCGCGGGTTCAAGGCCGGCGGCTTTCCGGCGGGGCTCACCACCTTCGCCTCCGAGATTCAGCCCGTGAAGCAGGAGGAGCTCACCTCGTACGAGATCGGTACCAAACTTTCCCTGTTCGACGGCGCCGTCCAGCCGAACATCTCGGGATTCTATTACGACTACACGAACAAGCAGGTTCTGGCGTATTACAAGAGTTTCCTGGGACTATTGGATACGTTCCAGAATCTTCCGACCGCGAAAGTCGAGGGCGTCGACCTCGACCTTACGATCGTGCCGATCTCCGGGCTCACGATCCGTTCTGGGCTGACCTACGTTCATTCGAAACTCGGGAACTATATGACCGTCAACAGTTTGGGCCTGTCGCAAAATGTCGGAGGCAACCGGCTCAGTTTCGCGCCCGAGGTCTCTGCTACCGTGGACGTCGAGTATGAAAGGCAACTCGGCAGATATATGGGGTTCATCGGCGGCAACTCGCAGAGCGAGAGCGGCACCTTCGCCGATCTGGCTGAAAGCCCACGCACCAAGATTCCGGGCTATTCGCTCTTTGATGTCCGGGCCGGCGTTCGTTCCCCGGACGGCTGGCACGCCTCTCTGTGGGTACGCAACCTCTCCAATCACTATTACTGGACGAACATCATCTCCTCTGGAGACGAACTTATCAAGCCGACGGGCTTGCCGCGCACTTTCGGCGTCACGGTCGGCGCGAAATTCCATTAGGGTGAAGTCACGGGCCGCAATCTGCGTCGGGCTGAACCGCCCCCTCGAGATCGATGAAATCGAGGTCGCCGGGCCGCGCCAGGGCGAGGTGTTGATCGAGATCAAGGCGAGCGGCCTGTGTCACACGGACTACCATCTGATCGATGGATCGATGCCCGTGTATCCCTACCCGGTCATACTGGGGCACGAGGGAGCCGGTGTCGTCGTGGACGTCGGGCCTGGCGTGACGAGCGTTGCCCCGGGCGATCATGTCCTGCCCGTGTCCATGCCGGAATGCGGGCAGTGCCAGAATTGCACCTCCGGCAGGACCAACCTCTGTCTGGAGTTCTTGAAGCTCTTTACTGCCGACAGTCCGTTTTCCCGGCGGGGGCAGCCGGTAGCGCAGTTTCTCGGCTGCGGAACATTCTCCAACTACACCACGGTCAAGGAGATAGCGGTCGCCAAGATCCGCGCCGATGCGCCTTTTCATACGAGCTGCTACATCTCATGCGGTGTAGCCACGGGCATCGGTTCGGTGACCCACAGCGCGCACGTGTGGCCCGGTGCCGTCGTCGTTGTCTTCGGCCTCGGGGGCGTCGGTCTCAACGTCCTGCAAGGCGCGAGAATCGCCGGCGCCCGCCGGATCATCGGCGTTGACATCAATCCAGACCGGGAGACGATCGCGCGCAAGCTAGGCGCCACCGACTTCATCAATCCGAAGAACGTCCAGGGCGACATCGTGGCGCTGCTGCACGAGCTCACCGGCGGCGGAGCCGACTACGCCTTCGAGTGCGTCGGCAACCCGATCCTGATGCGCCAAGCGCTCGATGCCACGCGGCCGGGTTCGGGCATCGCGATGGTGATTGGAGGTGCGCCCACCGGACAGGAGTTGCGCCTTGACCCGATGTCCCTGCTGATGGGTCGAACCCTGCGCGGCTCGATGCTCGGCGGCATCAAAGGGAGAACGGACGTACCGGGGCTCGTCGATCTCTACATGCAGGGTCAGGTGAAAGTGGACGAACTGATCACGCACTACTTCCCGCTCGAGCGGATCAACGACGGTTTCACTGCGATGAAGGAAGGGAAGGCGATCAGAGCTGTCGTTCTATTCGATGACGCCGTCAAGAGCTCAATCTGACTCGAAGGCGCACTCCGGATGCATTCCGGCTTCGCGGAACGGATAGGCGAGTTCCAGCGTACAGATACGACACCGCGGAATCGGGTCGGTCGGGCCCTGAGCCTTGAGATATGCGTCCCGCGCCTGCGCTTTCTCGATGATCATGGCGCTGATGGCGGAAACGATGGGCAGCACGAGTCCCCGCTGCCCGGCCGCCTTGGCCGCGACCTTCATGTCCTTGGAGAAAATATCGTACATCGCCGGTGTGCCGGCAAGCGTATGCGTGCGACGCATCCGGTCATAGCGCCCCCACGTCCTCATGCCGCGGGAGTCCGCCGTGGTCAGCGGCAGAAAGGCGGTCACCGCGTCCTCCGTGATCCCATGGGCTGCGGCAAATTGCATCGCCTCGAGCTGCAACATGTTCCCGCCGAGCGTCAGAAGGTTGGTGATCAATTTGCCGGCGCTTCCGGCTCCGATCGGTCCAAGATGAAACAGGTGCTTGCCGAACGATTGCAGAACAGGCCAACATGTCTCGACCGCGGCGTCCTCGCCACCCACCAACACGGTGATGATGCCCTGACTCGCCTTTTCGGCTCCGCCCGAGACAGGTGCATCGACGACGCTCAATCCGACAGCCTTGGCCTGCTCGCCGAGCGACATACAGGTCGCCGGGAGGACCGTGCTGCTGATCACGACATATTTGGTGCGGCCCGGATTCTTGAGTATCTGTCCGACGACGTCCGTGACCTGCCGATCGTCGACAACGAGGATGATGATGATGTCGCTGAGCTGGGCGACTTCCGCCACCGACCGCGCGCCCTGTGCGCCCACGGCAACCAGCTTCTCGACCGCAGCCGGCCGGATGTCGAGGGCGACGAGCGGGAACTTTTGCAGAATCGCGGCGGCGATCGCGGCACCCATGTCGCCCAGCCCGATAACACCGACAACGGGGCTACCGGCAGGATTCGGCTGACGCACACTGCGCGGGCTTGGGGATTTCGTAGTCATTGGCTCAGTAAAATTCTACTCGCGGCACTCGGATTCCCACCTCTCGAAATTGAGGGATGCCCACAAATTCCACGTGTGGGTATAACGAGATGATGAATGACTATCCTTTTCCCGTCGTTGGCGACGAGTTCGCGGGTAAGCGGACATTGATTACGGGCGGTACCAAGGGTCTTGGTGCGGCAATGGTGCAGCGCTTCGTGGCGAGCGGGGCGAAGGTTGCCGTAACTGCGCGCTCGCGGTCGGCGCGCGATAGCGACTCCACGCTCTTCGTGCAGGCAGACCTCGCTACCGCCGCCGGTGCGCAGGCTGTCATCGATCGTATCCACGATGCGTGGGGCGGGGTGGATATTCTCATCGACAACGTAGGCGCGTCAGATTCCCGTTCCGGGAGTTTCGCGTCACTTTCGGACGAAGTCTGGCAAAGCATCCTCGAGGTCAATCTGTTGAGTGCGGTACGCCTCGATCGCGCCTTCGTGCCGGGCATGATGGAGCGCAGATCCGGTGTCGTCATTCACGTCGGAACGATCTGGCATCGTTTGCCGCAACCCGATGCGGCGCTGGCCTATTGCGCCGCCAAGGCTGCCCTGTCTGCCTACAGCAAGGGACTGGCCAAGGCGGCCGCTCCGCATGGTGTCCGGGTGAACATGGTCTCCCCCGGTTTCATCGAAACCGAAGCGGCGCGCAGTTGGATAATGCAAATTGCCCAGAGCGAAGCCATCGAGGAGGAGGCCGCCCGCCAGCAGATCATAGCTCGCTCCGGTGGCATTCCTCTCGGACGCACGGGCCGGCCCGCGGAAATCGCGGAATTGGTGGCTTTCCTTGCTTCCGACCGCGCCGCATTTGCCAGCGGCGTCGACTATTTTCTCGATGGCGGAGCCTTTCCGGCCCGCTGAGATGAAGCATCCAGTATGAATGCTCGCGAACATCTGCAGGACATCGAAGAGATCAAGACACTGAAGGCGAGGTACATCCGCTTCGGAGATACGAAGCGATGGGACGATCTGGCGAAGCTGCTGACCGACGATTTTGCAGCGCTCTTCGAGATCGCTCCCCGTTTCAGCAAAGATCAGCCGAGGCAGGCGGAGATCTCAGGTCGCGATCTCTTCATCAAGACATGGGCGAGCGCCCTGGTTGGCGTGGTTACGATGCACACCGTCTTTCTGCCTGAGATCACCCTCGTCAGCCCCACCGCCGCGAACGGCATTTGGGGGATGCATGATCTTGTGAAGATGCCCAGCTGCGTATTTGAAGGATGGGGCCATTATCACGACCAGTACGTGAAAGAACATGACGTGTGGATGATCAAGGCATCCCGCGTCACGCGTATCCATACGGAAGAACAGTGGCTCTAGTTCATTGGAAAAAGTCGCCTGCGGCGCTTTTTCGGACATCAGCTCCGTTTCCGCTGGCAAAAAGCGTCGTTTTTGCCAGCTGCGTAGCAGGGGGAAATTCAAGTCCGACAGACTGCTAACACCGTTGGAAAAAGTCGCCCGCGGCGCCTTCTTGCCTTGGGTACCCTGGCCGGCACCCTTCTGGACAGCCAACGATTCCGCCGGCTGTGCCGGTGCGCAACATACATCCGAGTGTGGAGTATCTAGTGATGAATCTGACTGACAAGGTAATCGTCATTACCGGCGCCGCGTCCGGCATGGGTGAGGCCTGCGCCCATCTCTTTGCGCAAGAGGGTGCAAAGGTCGTGCTCGCAGACCGCGACCAGATCCGGGGCAGGGATGTGGCGGCCGCCGTCAAGGCAAGCGGTGGCATCGCGGAATTTATCGCGACCGACGTTACCGATGAAAAGTCTATCCAGGCGATGGTCGATCGCGTAGTCCTTTGCATGAAGTACGAGATCGCCGCCATGATGAGGAGAGGGGGCGGATCGATAGTGAATATTGCATCGGTAGGCGGGTTGGATGGTGTGCCCTTCATGGCCCCCTACAGCGCTGTGAAACATGGAGTAGTAGGAGCGACGCGAAGTGCGGCGCTCGAGACCGCGGCAGCAGGCATACGAGTGAATGCATTATGTCCGGGCCTGATCGATACTCCCATGTATCGCAACCTGCTCGCGGAAGGCGTGGACTATTCCGGGGTGGTGAGGAATATCGCACTGGGCCGTGCCGGCACCGCTTCTGAAGTGGCGGACACGGCGCTGTGGCTGCTATCGGCGCGTTCGTCCTACGTTACCGGGCAGACTATTGTAGTTGATGGCGGATTGATGATCGGTTCCTTCGGCAGGCCGGGCTGACAGGGTCTTGATTTGGAAACGGCTTGCTGAACCGCAGCCGGAGCTGCGTGGCGGCGAGAGTTCTCGCTACGAACCACCATAAAGGTTGATGCCGGGAATTTTGGCCTTCACCCGCCAGATCTCGCCTTTTTCGCTCTCCGTGACGTAGAGGTAGCCATTGTGGAATGCGAGGTTGGTCGGATTGCTGCCCGCACCTTCGGGCAGACGGATCGGACCATAATAGTCGCCGTTCGGGGCGAATATGAGAACCTCTCCGGAGCCGAAATGGGCAACGTAGATGTTGCCGGCAGAATCCGCCGTCATGCTGTCCGGACCATGACCGCCACTCAGTGTCGCAAACACATAACTCCAGCCCGGATTGATGACGCCGGGCGACACGACCGGCACGGCTAGAATGCGGTTTGCCGCCCACTCGTCGATGTAAAGCATCTTCTCATCGGGCGACAGAACGACGCCATTCGGAAACATCAGCCCGCCGCTGATGATTCTTTTGATGTTGCCGCTCGCTTCCCGGTAAAACAACTGCCCAACGGGATTGAGAACGCTCGATCCGGCAGCATCGGTCAAGTACATCCCACCAGTGCGATCTATGAAAATGTCATCCAGGCCGTGGAAGGCACCGTCAGGCAATCCGCCAAGACTGGCGCCGCCGGTCAGCAGGGTCACTTTCTTTGACGACATGTCGACGGAGAACAGGCCGTATCCCATCGCGACGCCATACAATGTGCCGTCGTGGGAAAACCGCAAACCGCATGGATACTTCACTTCGGCTGGGAGTTGCATGCCGACGGCACAATGCCCGTCCGGTGTTATACGCCAGATCACGCCTTTCAGGATCCCCGCGACCCACAGAGTGCCTTCGCGGTCGAAGACCGGCGCTTCCAGAAATCCCGTGCACTCGGACGTAAACTTCTCCGCCCTGCAATCATCGCAAATTGCAGATAACCCAAGAACGCGGCCGCCGACCGGATTTCCCTGCGGCGTCGCCTCCGGACGCGGTCGTGCGTCGGCCTGAACAAGCAGGGCGCTAAACACATAAGTAAGCGCGAGTAACGCCGTGGTTATGGCGATCGTCCCGGTTACCCTGTTCGAACCGTGCTCTTTTTCTGAAACATTCCACATGGTATGACTCTCACAGCGTACGGGTGACTACTGTCGATATTCCGGGCCGGCAGGGTCAGCTTCTACGGACCATCGGTAGCCGCGCCGGCCGCGACCCCGTGAGACGGGCGAGCGCATTGGCGATGGCCGGCGCCGCAGGCGGCACACCGGGCTCCCCAACTCCGGTCGGCGGCTCGGTCGAGCGCATCACGATTACCTCAACCTCCGGCATCTGCGCCATGGTGAGCGAGCGATAGTCGTGGAAATTGGAAACGGTCGCGGCGCCGGCCTGAATGGGAACCTCGGCGTAAAGCGCATGACCGATCGCATACCCAATCCCACCTTCCATTTGCGCGCGGACCACGTCCGGATTCACAACCACACCGCAATCGACGGCACACCAAATCTTGTGGACCTTGGGCTCACCATTCTCGCCGACTGAGACCTCCGCAATCTGCGCGGCGAAGGTGTTGAAGCTCTTGACCAACGCAACTCCCCGGGCACGGCCGTTCGCAAGGCGTGGGCCCTTCCAGTTGGCGCGCTGTGCCACAGCCTTCAGCACGGCGGCAGCACGTGGCTGGTTGCCGAGCAGTTTCAGCCGTCCGGCGAGCGGGTCGCTGCCTGCTCTGTCGAGCAGTTCGTCCATAAAACACTCAACGGCATAGGCAGTGTGCGTGTGGCCGACGGAACGCCAGGAGTTTGTCGTCACGGGGCTGGGGATGTTGTGCACATCACAGCGGAAATGCTCGATCTCGTACAGGAGCTCGTGGGCACCTTCGCTCATCATCGGATCGATGCCGTTCTTGAGCCAAGCCTCAAACGGCGTCCCGGTCATGAACGACTGGCCGGCGATGCTGTTGGACCACGCCACGATCTCGCCATTTCTGATCACGCCCCGGAGTCGATGGACGAACAGCGGCCGATAGCTGCCACCTTGAATGTCATCCTCGCGCGTCCAGATGAGCTTCGCTGGTCGATTCGGTCCGATCCCCTTCGCAACCTCTGCCAGCTCAATCGGGAAATGCAGGCTCGCCTGTGCGCGACGACCAAAGCTGCCACCCGCGAGCATCGTCTCGATCGTGACCTTATCTCCGGGCAGCCCCAATACTTTCGCAATCGCGCCCTGGTCGGGCGTTTGCATCTGACATCCGTACCGCGCGACGGCGCTCTCTCCATCCCACCGGATATAGCCGTCGAGCGGCTCCATGGGGGCATGGGCGAGATAGGGAAACACATAGCTCGCCTCCACCAGCTCGCTTCCCTCGCCGCGTGCGGCCTCGACATCGCCTTTTTGGCCAACGATCGTTCCAGGCGATTTGGTGAGCTCGAGGTACTCGGCGATCATTTGCTCGCTGCTGCGTTTTTCGGCAGCGCTCTCGTCCCAAGTCGCGGTCAGGGCCTTGCGTCCCTTGAGGGCTGGCCACATGCCCGTGGCGTAGACGGCATAACCAGTAGAGATCGGCTTCACTGCAACCACACCCTTCACCCGAAGGGCAGCGGCCGCGTCAACCTGACCGGGTCTGGCGCCGAATCGGCGCGGTCGGGCGACGACGACGGTCAGCATGCCTGGCTCATTGATATCGATGGTATATCTCGCGCTGCCGTTGACTTTGGCCGCGGTGTCGAGGCGCTTGGTCGTGCCCTCGCGACCGATCAGAACAAACATCCCGGGATCCTTCAACGACACACTCTGCGGTACGGGCAGCTTCGCTGCCGCTGTCGCAAACTGTCCGAAGTGTCCGCTGCGTCTGCTCGGCAAGTGCGAGATTACGCCCTTCTTGACGCTCACCTCCTCAGGGCGTACACCCCAGCTCTGCGCCGCCGCCAGTACCAGCATCGCCCGCGCAGTGGCGCCCGCGCGCCGCATCAGTTCGTAGCTGCTGGCGATTGAGGAGGAGCCGCCAGTCGCCTGCATGCCTCCAAGCCTGACGTTTCCATACAGCTTCGCGTTGGCCGGCGCGCTCTCCGCGCGGACCTGTGCCCAGTCCGCATCGAGCTCCTCGGCAACCAGGGTTGCCAATCCCGTGAGCGGACCTTGGCCGAACTCCAGGTGTTTGACGATTACCGTCACACTGTCGTCGGTACCAATCCTGACATAGGCAGAGGGTTCGACGGCATCCGAGGCCGTGCCGCTCGGGGTTTGCGCCGCCTTGAGGATGCCTGCCCCAGGCAGCACCCCTAACATCAACCCTGCGCTGCTCAGGAGCACCTCGCGGCGGGAAAAATTCATATGGTGCTTACTCACGGCTCACGAAGCTTGCAGCTTTGCGGCAGCCTCGTGGATCGCCGCGCGGATACGCAGGTAGGTGGCGCAACGGCATATGTTGGTCATCGCCACGTCGATGTCGCGATTCGTCGGTTTTGGATTTGTGCGCAACAATGCGAGCGCAGCCATCACCTGGCCAGATTGGCAATAGCCGCATTGGGGCACATCGCGTTCGACCCAAGCTGTCTGGACGGCTCGAGCTTCGCGTCCCGCAATCCCCTCGATGGTCGTGACTTGACCGGTGACCGCCGACACAGGAATCGAGCACGACCGTACCGGCTGCCCGTCGAGGTGTACGGTGCACGCGCCACACATGGCCATGCCGCAGCCGAATTTAGTACCAGTCAGACCGAGTGTATCGCGCAGCACCCACAATAACGGCGTGTCGTCGTCGACATCGACGCTGTGCACCCTGCCGTTCACGGTGATTGAGGACGTCATAACATGACACCACCATCGATCAGAATCTCTGCACCAGTGACGTAACTGGCGGCATCGGATGCCAGAAACGCCGCGACCTGGGCAACCTCGTCGGGCCTGCCGATGCGACCGAGGGGAATCATCGTTTCGTAGTGCTTGAGAACCTCAGGCGAATTGCCGGCGAGCATCGGCGTTTGGATCATGCCGGGGAAAAGGGTATTCACGCGAATCCCCGCGCGGCTGAATTCCGCTGCAGCGCATCCGCTGATGCCGCGCGAGGCCCACTTGCTTGCCGAATAGGCAAAGAGGCCGGGAAAGAACCGCAGGGCGACGGATGAGGAGATATTGACGATCGCCCCTTTGCCGGAAGCCTTCAATGCCTCGAAAGCGGCCTGCAGGCCGAGCATCATACCCAGCGCATTGACTTGGAAGCACCGCTCCAGATCGGCGGCGGTGGTCTGCATTATGGGTTTGCTGTGATTGATCGCGGCGTTGTTGACCAGGACGTCGAGGCGGCCATGACTCGAGAGCGCGGCACCGACGACCTCGCGCCAGCGCGCCTCGTCCGAGATGTCATGGTGGAGGAAGACCGCGGACTTGCCCAACTCCGCGGCAATTCTCGCGCCGGATTCCTGAATATCGGTCATCACGACCTTGGCGCCCTCGGCGACGAATAGGCGTGCTTGTGCTTCCCCCAGGCCGCTTGCCGCGCCTGTGATGATCGCGATCTTTCCGTCTAAACGTCCCATCGATTACTCCAGATTCGAGTAAGACACGATCGTCCGAAAGGCTCCAGTGCTGCACTGGTACGCCTGCAGGGGTTAGTACCATGAAACCTGTGATTCGGGCACAGTCTGCTGCTTCGCGCTCTCATTAGTGCGGGGGAGTATGGAGGGTCGCTATTGCCGCTGAAGCGCTGCAATCAGTTGATCCTGCCATTCATAACGCGAGCCCAGCATCAACGCATTCAGCCGCGCGCGGCGGTAGAACAACTGACAGTCCGATTCCCACGTGACACCGATGCCGCCATGGATCTGGATATTCTCCTGCGCGGCGTAGTCCAGAGCGTCGGTGGCGCTGCATCGAGCACCGGCTGCCGCCAGCGGGGTCTCGGGAGCGTCTGTCGAGATAGCCCACGCGCCATAATAGCAATGGCACCGGGCAAGCTCGATTTTCGCATACATGTCTGCCAACTTGTGCTTGATGGCCTGAAACGAGCCGATCTTTCTGCCGAAGGCGGTTCGATCGAGGGCGTAGGTACGCGCCATCTCCAGCGCCGCCTCCGCGGACCCTATTTGCTCGAACGCGAGGAGGACGGCCGCTCTTTGCCGGAGCTGTTGCCAGGCCGCATCGCCGCCATGGGGCAGGGCCGCAGCAACTGCCCCCTCGAACCGGATGAGCGCGGCGGGGCGCGTCGGGTCGAGCGTCTCTGCAGGCTGCCGTATGACACCCGGTTGCGCCAGATCGCACAATGTACAGACCCGCTCGCCTTGCTCATCCTTCGCGATGACCAACATCACAGCGGCGGTCATGCCGTCGAACACGGGCACTTTTGTTCCAAAAAGTCGCCCGGCGGTCAGCCGCGTCTCGTTCGCAGTGACGGTGCGATTATCCTCGCAGAATCCCCAGGTACCGATCGTCGATCCGGCGGCCAGGCCAGGCAGCCAATTCGACTGCTGCTGCGCCGAGCCAAAGAGACGGATCGCTTCGGCGCAGATTCCGATCGAGGACAGGAAGGGGACCGGAGCGAGCACCCGCCCGATTTCTTCGGCTGCGACGCACAATTCCAACGGTCCCAGGCCAAGCCCTGCATGCTTCTCCGGGATAGCCGCCGCCTGAACGCCAAGCTCGGCGAGGGCTTGCCAGATCGAGGTCGAGTGGCTCTCGCATTGCTTCTCGAGAATGGAACGCCCCTGGCCCAGACCGTCGGCCTTCTTGAGCATGCGGCGCAGCTGGTCACGAAACTGCTGTTGCTCCGGCGAGAAATCGAAGTTCATGGTCGTTATGTATGAAGTTGGAGGTTGGAGGGGACTCGCCGCTAGGCGCTCAACTGATTGAAAGGCACTTTCCGATCGACCCGTGCTTCGGCCGGCAGACCCAGCACGCGTTCCGCAAGAATGTTACGGAGAATCTCGTCGGTTCCACCGGCGATCCGGAATGCAGGGCTCCAGTACCATGCGTGTTCGATCTGACTCCATTGTTCTCCGAGCATCGTCGCACTCAAGCTGCCCAACGTGCCAAGCATGTCCAACGCGGTGATCGCGGAGCGCTGACCCTGTTGCGTGATGATGAGCTTTGCCATCGACTCCTGCGGTCCCGGCACGGCCCCTCGTGCGAGCGCGGTTTGATTGCGGTATGACAGGAGGCGCACGCCGAAGTTGTTCAGCCAACATTCCGCCAATCGCTCCCGGATGCGCCCGTCGGCAATGGCTGGTTGGCCATTCATCATCGTGTTCTGCGCCAGCGCCAGCAGCTGCTGCCATTCGACAAAGGAGAGCGCAGCCGCTGTGGAGCGTTCCTGCCCCAGGGTCGTGAGCGCGACCTTCCAGCCCCCGCCTACGGGACCGACGCGAAACGAGTCGAGTACACGCACACTGTCGAGAAATACCTCGTTGAACTCGGCTTCGCCCGACATCTGCCGAATGGGACGGACCTCTACACCGGGCTGCTTCATGTCGATGATGAACATCGTGAGCCCCTGATGCTTGGGCACCGCAGGATCGGTGCGAGTGAGAGCCAGGCCGTAGTCCGAAAAATGGCCGCCGGTTGTCCAGACCTTCTGGCCCGTAACGAGCCAATCGGCACCGTCGCGGACGGCGCGGGTGCGCACGGCGGCAAGGTCGGACCCGCATGCGGGCTCGGAGAAGAGCTGGCACCAGATCTCGTCACCGCGAAGCAGGGGTGCGATGAAGCGCCGCCGCTGCTCTTCAGTGCCGCACCTCATGATGGTGCCGCCGCACAGCTCGAGGCCTACCGCGAAGAAATCCGAGCCCTGCAGCGTGTCGACGTCGAACTGCGCCTGCTCCTGGAGAAAGATGAGATTTTGAATTTCCGTTCCGCCCAAGCCACCGAGCTCTTTCGGCCACGTAATGGCTGAATAGCCCTTCGCACCCTTCGCCGCGAGAAGGCTCCTGGCCCGCTCGAAGCGGGCTTGCGGATCGAGTTGTGCGAGCTGGCCGCTCCTGCGTGGCTCGGCATGCTGTTTCAGCCAAGCCCGCACCTCAGCACGGAATTCCGCCTCTTCGGGTGAGTCATCAAAGTCCAACGCAACCTCCCTTGCCGGCCGGTATCACAGCGCCGCAGACGCCAGACGGCTGTTGATGAGCTGAATGATAGTGTCCGCCTGAACCATCGTTACCCTCATTTAAGTGGGGTGGCCGTGGACTGCGGTCACGGGGCGTGGTGCGGCACTCTCAAAAGCGCCGGGGCACGGGGCGGCAGGAATCGTCAATATGTGTGCGTGGCAGATTCTCAAAGTTGTGACATGGAACACCAAGTTCTCGCAAGCTCGGCAAACGGCGTCGGCCGGCTGACATTCAATCGGCCTGAGCAGCGCAATGCCATGTCGCCGCAGATGCTGGAGCTCTTTCATGAGAGGCTGAAGGAGTTGGATGGGGACCGTGACATCCGCTGCATCGTCATCGATGGTGCGGGCGGAAATTTCGTGGCGGGCGGCGACATCAAGGCGTGGGCGCGACTGCAGGGTAAGTCACCCAGCGAGCGCAGCGATGACTTCAGAGCTCGCTTGAGGGCGGCTCTTCCGACGGCCACGTTGTTCGATTCGATAGAGAAGCCGGTAATCGCCGCCATACGGGGCTACAGCATCGGTGCCGGCCTGAGCTTCGTTCTGGCAGCGGATTTCGTCATTGCCGACCAGACCGCTGCGCTCGTCTTTGGCCATATCCGCATGGGGCTCGTTCCCGATATGGGATTGACCTACTATCTGCCCCGTGTGGTGGGCGAGCGTCGGGCGCTGCAGCTGACTTTGCTGGGCAGCCAGCTGGATGCGGTGCAGGCAAAAGAACTCGGCCTGGTCGACGAAGTCGTTGCTCCGGATGCGCTCGAGGACGCAATTGCCGGCTTGACAGCGAAAATCATCGCGGCGCCCGCCAAGGCTGTCGTCGAGACGAAACGGCTGATGCGTCTGAGTCGACACAATACCTTCGCTTCCCAATTCGACGCCGAAGCCGAAGGCGCCGCGAGTTGCGTGAGCGATGAGGACTTCATGGAAGCGGTGACCGCTTTCTCTGAACGTCGGCAGGCAAAATTCGGTCGCCGGTCCTGAGAGCGCTTACAAAGGAGCTGTGCCATGGCGTCTCCGGAACTTGACAAGCTCGTCTCGATGCTTCGCACGGCGAAGATCTCCAGCGATACACCCATCGAGGAAGTCCGTGCCGGTTGGGAGAAGTTCGCGGCCTCCTTCGTACCGGCAGCCGACCTATCGTTCAAACCCGACGTCGCTGGTGGTGTGGCGGCGGAGTGGGTCACTGCGCCCGACTCGGACCCGAGCCGCGTCGTGCTTTACCTTCATGGAGGGGGATACACAATTGGCTCGATTGCGAGCTACCGTAGTTACACGGGGCGCCTTGCGAGGGCAACTCAATCGAGGCTCCTTTCAGTCGGGTATCGACTGGCACCCGAGCATCCCTTCCCTGCGGCGCTTGACGACGCTGTTTCCTCCTATCATTGGCTGTTGGATCAAGGGATTTCACCGCGCCGCATCTCGGTCGTCGGAGATTCCGCGGGCGGCGGCCTTGCCCTGTCGATGGTGATTGCAATCCGCGATGCCGGCGCGCCAACTCCTGCGGCGATCGTTGCCATTGGTCCGTCTACCGATCTGGCCAAGGAAGGCGCATCGATGAAGGAGCGCGCCCATCTGGATCCGATAGTCACCTATGAAAGTAGCATGGCGCATGCCCTGCGGTACGTCGGTCCAAAAGGCAATTTGAAACACCCGCTGGCTTCGCCGTTATATGCCGATCTCCGTGGGCTGCCGCCACTGTTGATCATGGTCGGCACGCACGAAGCATTGTTCGATGACTCGACCCGGTTCGCGGCCAAAGCTGAAGCAGCAGGCGTGGAGGTTCAGCTCGACATCTGGGAGGAGATGATTCATGTCTGGCCGTTCTTTGCCGATATCCTGCCCGAGGGTCGGCAGGCCATCGACAAGATCGGAGACTATTTAAAAGCGCGGGTTCCATGACCGCGAACGGCCGGCGCGCGGTAGTGCGGTCACCAAACCCAAGCGCGGCCTCAACGGGACAAGCGCGGCCTCAACGGGATCAGGTGCCGATTGGGCCCAGCAACCCAAGCTGGCCCAACAGAGCGGCGGCCTGCGCGCGGGTCTTGCATCCGAACTTATCGACGACATTGTCCAGGTGAAAGCGAACGGTCGCCTTCTTGATTCCGATAAGGTTCGCAATCTCGGCTTCGCGATAGCCCTGCGCCAATGTCCGGACGCAGTCCCATTCGCGTGGTGTGAGACGCGAGCGTTCATTGGCTCCATCGACATCGCTATGCAATGAGTGGCTGGCAATTCGCATGAACCGATGTCCGATGGCAAGCAGGTCTCCTTCGATGCCCGTCAGAACTCTGGTGAGTTCATCGACTTTGCGGTTGCCGCCCCAAACGATTATGGCAACCTGTCCCTTCGACAGGTGCAAGGGCACGACGAGCAATGTCGTTACCCCCATACGATGGATGAGCTCGGTGATCTGGGTCTGCTCGCGGGAGGCGCGATCAAGGTGGTGCCTGTGATCCAGTGATATGAGGAACGGAAGCTGTTCAAAACGACAGCGAATGTAGAAAGGCATCTTCAACGCGGCGTGCCGGCTCCACCATATCTTGAGAAGCTCGTCCGGCCACCCATGGGAGCGGGCGTAAGCATCCATCTGCGGTAGCTCGTACGGATGGGATGTGTCGGGCACCCAGCAGGCCCAGGGCAACCCAAGAAGCACGGCAACCGCATCGAGAGCCGCCTCCCCGGCCTTGAGATTTGTTGCCGCACGCAAGTCGGCCAAAATACCTTCCAGCGCTTCACGCGCTTCGCTTACTTCCCCGGCGAGGCTTATTTCCCCGGCGAGGGAATGATCAACGGCAGCAGCACAAGTAATCATCTTCTGGCTCCCCCTAACCGCGCGCCTGTTTCACCTCCGCCCGCCGTTACTCAGGCGAAGGGCCAACCAAAGACTCAAAACACGATCGACCGTCTCCGATGAGATTTGCTAATTCACACTATGCGATATAATTTCTGAAATGGACATTAAAGTCAATATGTTTAGAATATATATATGCATTATAAGGTTCGTTATTGCATAATAAGATATGTATATTCGAATTGCACAAGGATGTTGTGAACAGGAGCCAAAACCAGCAGTAGGAGTGGCAGGTATGGAAGAGCAGGACGACGAGTCACCGATCAAGTCCGTGCGAAAGGCGATCGATATCCTCGATGCCCTTTCGGATGCCCGCCGCGCGCTGCGCGTCGGCGAGATCGCGTCGAAACTGAATATGTCCGTGAGTGCCGTCTCCCGCCTGATCGCGACTCTCTCCAAAGGAGCGCTCGTTCAGCAGGATGAGGAAACCGGGCGTTGTTATCTTGGTTTGGGTCTGACGGTGCTGGGGGCCAACGCACTGGGCCGCCGTGCCATAGATCGCATCGCGATGCCGATCATGGATGAGTTGGCAAATCGGATCCGCGGCTATGTCAGTCTGAGTCGGTTGGCTCGCGGCAAGGTCGTCCTCATGCGTGCGCTACCGTCGCCCCTCAGTCAACACGGGGTCAATCTCGTTGTGGCTGCGCCTGTGCATGCGTGCGCGCCCGGCAAAATTCTGTGCGGCGGTCTCACAACCGCAGAAATCCTCGGGCTCATCAAAAGTCAGGGAATGGACCCGATCACCACCCATACGATCGCCCAGCCCGCGCAATTCATCGCCGCCGTTGAGGCCGGCCGGGCGGACGGGTTCGCGATCGACGACCAGGAGTCGGCCTACAAACATCGCCATGTCGCCTGTCCCATTTCCGATCACAACGGGAACGTGGTGGCCGCACTCTCCGGCGGCGGCGCTCTCGCGGATTTCCAGTGGAGCGAGCTGCCGACGTTGATCCAGGCCTTGAATCATGGAAGTCTGCGAATTTCGCGCGAGCTGGGGTTTGTTGGTGAGGCCAATGTCAATCTCGCGGCGCTCGATGGAAAACGCTTCCAATCCTCGGTTACCCCGCATTTGTGAGAGAGGAGGGGACGTTCATGGCCTTCTAAGATGCAAGGCGTTGAGTAGCATCAACAGCCCCTTTACAAACAGCGAAGCATCATGAGCTACGATTCCATACTGGTTGAGTCGGTGGGCGACGTTGCCATAATCCGGCTGAACGATCAAAAATCGCTGAACGCAGTTTCTCCGCAGATGGTCGAAGAGCTGTTGGATGCTTTTCAAGAGACGTCGCGATCCAAGCGGGCGATCGTGCTGACGGGAGTCGGCCGCGCCTTCTGCTCAGGAGCCAACCTGGGGTCGCTCACCGATGATCACAGCGGGAGCTATGACGCGGGTGTGCTGCTCGAATCTCATTTCAACCCGCTCATGATGATGATTCGGGATTTGCCGGTCCCATTCGTAACGGCTGTGAATGGACCGGCGGTCGGAGTTGGCAGCACCATAGCCCTCGCCGGCGATCTCATCATCGCCGCACAGGACGCTTATTTCCTCCAAGCCTTTCGCCGGATTGGCGTCATACCCGATGCTGGAACCGCTTACCTGCTGACGCGAGCGGTGGGCCGCGTCCGGGCGATGGAAATGATGATGCTTGCCGAGAAGCTGCCTGCGCAAAGAGCACTTGACTGGGGTCTCGTGAACAGGGTCGTCGCAAAAGAGGAAATCGAGAACGCGACCATCGGGCTGGCGAGAGACCTTGCATCCGGTCCAACGAGGACGTTGGCCGAAATCCGCAAAAGCTGCTGGCATGCACTCGAGGCGGATTTTGCAGAGCAGCTCGCCAGGGACCGCATCGTTCAACGGGCTATGGGCCACACCGCTGATCATCGGGAAGGTATTGCTGCGTTCTTCGACAAACGCCCTGCAATATTCACCGGAAATTAAATGATCCTGCCAGCGGTACTCTCGTACCGCTGGCACTCGGCGATTCGCTATGCGGCAGCGCTGGAATACTCCCTCGGCTCGGCGAATGGGCCCTTGTCCCATTTCTTGAGTTCGGGGAGGACTGCTTTGCAGAAAAACCTCATGCTCTCCTGCGCCATCTCGTAGGGCATGCCCGAATAGGCGAAGTGCGTGAGCAACGCTCCCATGTCGATGTGACCGTCGATCTCCTTCACCTTCTCCAGATACATCTCCGGCGTCCCCCAAGGCGAGTTCTGGACGAATTCTTCGACCTTTCCTTCCAGCTCATCACGAAACTTCGCAGCATTGTCGGCGTAGAATTCGTAGCCCTTCTGTTGGGCGAAGTTCTCGCCCCCCATGTCGTAGTGCTTGCTGGCGATCCGCAGATACCCGCCGATGTACTTGTAGGCGACATCCTTCGCCTTGCCGGCATCCTTATTGACGTAAGCGAAGCTCACCAGCACCGGCTTGGGCGGGGTCGTGCCAGGACGCAGCTCCTGCCAGCTCTTCTTGAAGGTATTGAGCGTGTCGCTTGTGTCCTGCCAGCTCTTATACGGGAAGATCATGGGCCCTGCGCCGAGCCTGGCCAAAATGGGCATCGTCTCGGGCGACAGGCCCGCGCCATAGGTACGGCCCTCGAACGTTTTGAAGGGCGCGGGACGTATGTTGCGCCGCGGCTGTTTGACGTGCTTGCCGTCATACTCGATGAAGCCGGTCCTCAACGCGTTGACGACCGTTTCCGCCTTTTCCACGAAAAGGTCGCGCGTATCGCTCATTTCGATGCCGAAGCCGGCGAACTCCATGGCGCCCAGGCCCCGTCCGATACCCAGAATCGCGCGCCCGCCCGAGTAATAGTCGAGCTGCGTGACGTCTTCGACGACTCGCAGCGGGTTGTGCCAGGGCAACACCACGACCATCGAGCCCAGCCGTACCGTCTTCGTCCGGCCCGCCATATAGGTCAGGAACTGCAGGACGTTAGGCGTCATCTCGTAACCGGAGAAATGATGTTCCGGCTGCCAGATCGAGTCAAAGCC
>WNFR01000493.1_pt1 | contig 40214 bp, 38 predicted proteins | sample 5400221 | NCBI WGS metagenome assembly WNFR01 (sample SAMN13153357, study PRJNA577476) | soil metagenome | isolation source: 40 cm soil under Madrone tree | place: USA:California | collected 2016-06-14 | reverse complement strand
CGGACCGGTGGCGGCCACGCTCTTTGAGAAGATCGCCCCAACTACGAAGACGAGTACAAAAGTGCCGATCACTTCGCTCAAGAGATTCGGGATGAACCGACGAATGGCAGGCGCGGTGCAGAAGCACGCGCGCTTCATGTACGCGTCCGGTGTCTCTTTCCAGTGTGGAAAGTAGTGGACCCACACGAGCGCGGCGCCCGTGATCGCTCCCAGCATCTGGGCGACGAAGTAGGGCGCGACCTTGGAGAAGTCGCCGGAGCGCGCGGCTAACCCAAGTGTCACGGCGGGATTCAAGTGCGCGTCGCTCGAGCCGCACGCAATCGCCGTAAACACGCCGGCCATCACCGCAAAGGCCCACCCCGCGGTGATGACCGCCCAGCCGCTGCCCTCGGCTTTCGATCCCTTCAACAGCACGCCGGCGACGACGCCGTTGCCCAGCAGGATGAGGATCATCGTGCCGAGAAACTCTCCCAGCAGTGGTGAGGTCATGAAGTCCCTTTGTCTGCTCTTGGACCGAGCATGATGAGCAACGAACCGCCAATGAACACGATGACGACGACTGCCGCCACCGCGTAGGTGAGAGTGCCCAGACCATATTCGTCAAGCAAGGCACCCCAGGTAGCGAACAGCACCAAATCGATCACGAGCAGGACGCACCCGGGTTTCTGCCATCGCCACGATGGTGGTGGCGGGCCGGCCTTCGGCGGAGCGAGGCGCGCGACGATGACCTGCGCGCGCTCGAGATCGTCGTCGTTGAGGACCACGACGCGGACGGGAATCCACGGCATCGCCCCGACGCCGCGGTCAAACTCATTCAACAGCTTGCATTGGATCCCCTCCGCCTCGAGGGCGACGCGGATTCCCTGTGCCCAGGCAATCGACTGAGTCTGGAGCAGGTTCTTCATCGCGGGACCGGAATTCATCCCTTCCGTGGCAACCGAACTGTCTGCGGACCGAGTTCCGGATTCCCGTGCCTCAGCACCACCCGCGCGTTCTGGCAGATCGGTAGCGTGAGCAGCAACGGCTCGAGCCGGCGGAACATGTGCTCAGCGTCAGCGCCGTAGAAGTACAGCGAGGTCTCCTCCGGCCCTCCCCAGGACCCTCGCAGCGACTTCCCGCCGAGGCCGAGCGCGTCTTCGATCCGCCCGACGACGGCCGCGAGATCGAGGTTAGCGTAGACCTCCTGCGGCAGGCTCACGCCGTCGAGGTAGATGGCAAGGCCCTGCTGCGTGCCAAACCCGACCGGGCTTCGCCCCGGCTCGTTGAATCTGAGCTCCGATCCTTGCGGTGCCCCCGCCTCCTCGAGCACGCGTGTGGTGAGATCGACCGCCGCGTCGAGGTTCGCGAGGTGAAGCTCGAGCTCCGCGAATTGGACTTCACCGAGCTTGGTGAGCTGGGAGCCGCCGCCATCGACCGTGCCGAGCTGCGCTGCCTGCAGGGCTGCTTGCAGCGGATCTTCGTAGCGCTCTCCTCGCGCGATGGGTTCAATGGGTTCCCAGATGCGAGCCGTCACCGCGTGACGATATTCCATCAGGACCTCGCTGATTTCAATGGCACAGCCGGAACGCCCCGATTCGCGTAGAGTAAGTCGTCGCATCCTTCTTCAGATAGTCGCCCACGTACCAGATCGTGCAGTCGTCGGTTGGATCCATTGCCGTCTGGCTGTAGTCCTCCCACCGCATCGTGTTGATCTGGGGAGCCTGGCCTTCCGCGAGAACCGCTTCGTGGAGCGTGAGCACGCCGAGCGGATCGCCCGCTAACCGCGCGGCGAACCGCTGTCCCGCGAAATTGGGCGTGCCGCCGAACGAATAGCCGATCCCGATGTTGCCTTGGCCGTCGATGGCCGGACTCGCCATCCACCGGTAGAAGCCGTCCGGCGCGTAGGTGCCCTGCTGCCGCAGCTGCAGACTGCGATCCGACGCGATTGAGAACTCGTACCACCGAACGCCGCCGCCGCCCGCCGCGGTGGCAACGGAATGCACCGTGACGACCGACTCGCGGCCGTTCACGTTGCGGTACACTACCCGCGCCATGAGCTTGTCGCCTTGCGCGTCGAGATGCTGGTCGGTTCCGGGCTGGCGTACGCACGTCGTGAGCTGGCCATCGCACAAGTAGTGGTAGGGAGCGACCGCAAGCTTCTCCGGCCCGGTGAGCCGTGTGTTGGCTGGATCGGTCCAGTCGACGGCGAAGCGCCACGCGAAGATGCCGTCGTCAGCGAAAATGCCGTGCAGCTGTGTGCCGCCGGCGGCCAGGACAACGTTCGGGGCGCCCGCGGGCGGCAGCGTCCGGCCGTCGAGATCGGCGTTGTTCAGGAAATTCACGCCATCGACGATCATGCACTGCTCGGTCGCCGGGTCGCCGAGCAGCATGTGGCGCCGATCGACCGCGCAGGTGTGCTTCTGAATGACGTCGTCGCCGGTGCTGGTCGGCACGTAGTATCCGTCGGGCCACACCGCGGGGCGCGGATAATCGGGGAACAGCGGCCGCAGGAATTCGTAGCGATAGTACGACCCGAGCGGATCGGGGGTCGCGCTGATCGCATAGCACATCGAATACGGACCCTTCTCTTCAGGTGGGCGCGGCGGACGTGCTCGTGGCGTGGTGTCAGGTGGAGCGGGCGGTGCCGGCGGCACGAGAGGCGGCACGAACAGCAGCGCCGCCGGTCCGGGCTGATCTGCTACACCGGGCGGACTGATGTAGGCGCGGTCTGACGCCTTCCACACTGGCGGCTGATCCGGCCGCTCCCGACTGCGCGTAAAGACCGGCATCACGATCAGCCAGCGATCGGCCAACTGATCGTAGCGCACGACGGCATCACCGTTGTTGCGCGCTTCGCACGCGCCGCCGAAGCCCTTGAACAGGGTGTTCGTCGGGACGGGACCGTAGACGATTTCGCCGTTCTTCCGGAAGATCGCCATGCGGGTATTGACGATCTGGAAGACGTAGTCGCGTCCCACGGCGAGCGAGTTATCGGAGGGGTTGCGTGCCTCCCAGCGGCCGTGCGGACCCTGGAGCCCAACGCCCAGGCCGTCGAAGCTCGCGACGAGCGTGGCAGGCGGCCGGGTCCCCTGCGCCGTCTGCTCGACGCCGCTGGGTGAGACCGTTGGTTGGCGTGTTTGTGTGCACGCGACGATCGCGACCGCACACAGGACCAATCCGAAAACGCGCGGATAAATGACCCTTTCCGCCGCATCGGCGAAGGCTTCCCATCGCAACTGTTGGAGGGAAGGCATCTGTCAGCGTGTAAGTCGCTACTTGGCCGGAAGCAGGGACGAAAACGCGGGAAACTCGCGCACCAGAAAGCGGGCCCAGCCTGGGCCCGAAGGCTGACCACCGGGTGGGCGAATCGGAAGCCCGGCTAACGCCGCCGGCCGCTCACCGCTGAACTGTTCGAGTCGAAAACCGCGGCGCCGAACGGCAAAATCGGCCAGGAGGTCGCCCGGCGTGGTCGCGAGCTGAACGGGGAATACATGCAACGCGTCACACCGATTCCGCCCAAACGTTGCCAAGACTACCGAATCCGTGGGCGCCACTCGCCCGCAGCTGTACACCACGACCGGCAACTCAGTCTCTGCCCCCGCCGCGCTCCGAAAATACAGGCGAGTAAGAGGGACCTCGGCGCTGTCCTGCGTCACAACCGTCACCACGATCGCGCCATTGCCATTGAGCGCTTCGTACTCGGCTGCATTGCTCGGATACCCGATGTTGTACAGCGCGATGCGCGGGATGGGGGCGTATTGACGGTACTCAGTCGCGACATCGCGGAGACGAGCGGTCATGGCGGCATCGGTGGCTGGATTTCGGCTCCAACCCTGGCTGACCTCGCGGTGGATGACTCCCTGACCGGGAAGGACGGAGGGAATCAATCCCGCTGCCAGGAGCCAGACCGTGATTTGCAGCCGCGATCCAGGAGCCATGCGGTAATCTAGACTCCTTTGCGTCTAGACGCCGTCGGCTCCGGGCATCGAGTCGGGGGACCGGACGCCTTTGACGATCAGCCACACCGCGACCACGATCTCGAACACCGCGACCGGTATCCACATGAGCTGGGTGACGAGTCCCGGCAGCAGGTCCATGATCTGCAGAGGCAGTCCTATGACGAGTACTGCCGATCCGATGACACCGAGCGCAGCGAGCCAATCGGGAACCATCCGGCCTCGCAATAACAACCAGGAAAAGAGCGTGCTGCCGACCGCGAAGAAGGTGGCGCCGATGAGCCAAGTTTGGTTGAGTACGAACGCCCCAACCGTTGCGGTCGCTGCGGGGTCCACTGCGTTGGTCCCGACAGCCATTGTGACCGCAAGAAGTCCAAGCGTCGTCGGTATGGACGCGGCGCCCACTACGCCCTCGGCAACGCGGCACGTCAGGCCCAACATGGCGAGATCGCGATCCTGCTCACGCGTGATCCCGTATAGCGTCACCGCCAACACGAGTGCGCAGAAGCAACCGATCAGCGATAGCACCGCGGCGAGCCGCACGTCCCCGGCGTGCAAGGCCATGTTCGCGAGCTTCGCGGCCATGCCCTCACCGCTCGTGGCTCGATTGTTCAGGACCATGCTGGGGAATGCGGCCGCGATATAGAGGAGGTAGGCTATTCCGGCGATTGTCGCGTTCGTTCCGCGCGTCATCGGGGTCTCAGCTCTTGGCTTGGGAGGATCAGGGACCAGACGGAGCGCGGTCGTAACTGGTTTCAAACAGTGACGCTTCAAACGGTAACGTATCGTCCAACGGTGACCGCGGATGGGACGTATGTGGGTCACCGATGCGCCCCATCGCGCACCACTTCGCCGTGCTGGCCGTAACACTCCCCGCCATCGCCTGCCGCGCATCGGAGGCGGCGCCCGAATGGCTCCAAGCGCGCGCGCAACAGGAGGCGCAACTCGCGGCCTCGTCCCCCGCCCTTCACGACTTCCGCTTCACGGATCAACGACAGGCCAGCGGCATCACGTTCAAGAACCGAATCGTCGACGACGCCGGCAAGACGTACAAGCTCGTGCACTATGACCACGGCAGCGGACTCTGCGCGGCCGATGTCGACGGTGACAACAAGCCAGATCTCTACTTCATGACGCAGCTCGGGACGAATCAGCTTTGGAGGAACACCGGCAGCGACAAGTTCGAAGACATCACAGCTGCAGCGGGGCTCACGATGCCGGACGAGATCGCGGTGGGCTGCGCGTTTGCCGACATCGACAACGACGGCGATCCCGACCTGTTCGTCACCACGGTGCGTCACGGGAACCGGCTGTTCGAGAACACCGGCCATGGCATGTTCCGCGACATCACTGCCGCCGCGGGCGTGGGCTACGTCGGCCATTCTGCCGGTGCCGTCTTTTTCGACTACGATCGTGACGGCCTGCTCGATCTGTTCGTCACCAACGTGGGTGTGTTCACGAGCAACACGCGCGGGCCCGGCGGCTACTACGTCGGTCTCAGCGATGCATTCCTCGGCCACCTGCACCCCGAACGCGCTGAAGCGAGCATCCTCTACCACAATCTGGGCGGCAATCGCTTCAAGGACGTCACGCGCGAGGTCGGGCTGGTGGATTTGAGCTGGAGCGGCGATGCCGTGGTGTTGGACGCGAACGGTGACGGATTCCCCGATCTATTCGTTCTCGACATGCAGGGAGCCGATCACCTCTGGCTCAACGAGGGCGGCAAGCACTTCCGCGACAGCACCGCGGCCTACTTCCCGCGCACTCCCTGGGGCGCGATGGGGGCAAAGGTGTTCGACGCCGACGGTGACGGCCGGCTCGATCTCTTCATCACGAGCATGCATCCGGACATGTGGATGGACCTGCGCGCCGCCGACTGGGCCGGGGAAAGCCGCAAGGACGACCCGGCGCAGATGCCGGCCAAAATGATTCGCGAGCCCCAAAGCTCCCTCATCTTCGGCAACGCGCTGTTCGAGAATCGCGGCAGCGGCCGATTCGACGAGGTCTCCGATACCGCAGGAGTCGAGACCTACTGGCCGTGGGGACCGAGCGTGGACGACCTCAATGCCGACGGGTGGGACGACATCTTCGTCGCCGCGGGGATGAACTTCCCATTCCGGTATGCCATCAACTCGGTGCTTCTCAACGAGAACGGCCGCCATTTCCTGCCGAGCGAGTTCGTGGTGGGCGTCGAGCCGAGACCGAGCGGCGCTTCCCAACAGGATTGGTTCACGCTCGAGTGCAACGGTGCCGACCGGGGAAATCCCCTCTGTTCATGCAAACACCCCCCGTCGATGATCGTCGAATGCCGGCCTGCCGCAGCGGGTCGCGTGACCGTCACCGGCGCGCTCGGGACGCGTTCCGCGGTCGCCCTCGATCTCGAGGGGGACGGTGATCTCGACATCGTGACCAACGAATTCAACGCGGCGCCGCAAGTTCTGGTCAGCGATCTCGCTCAACGGCATCACGTCAACTTCCTCGCGGTCCGGCTGCGCGGCACCCGCTCCAACAGAGAGGGACTTGGCGCCGAGGTGACCGTCGTCGTCCCCGACGGGCGCCGGATCCTGAAGCTGTTCGACGGCAAATCGGGCTATCTCTCACAAAGCGACCTGCCGCTCTACTATGGGCTGGGTGACGCCGACAGTGCCGCGGAAATCGAGGTGCGCTGGCCGTCGGGCGAGCTGCAGACCCTCCCGGGCCCCAAGGCTGGGCACACTATCGAGGTCGTCGAGCCTTAGCTCTATTCTGGTCCCATGAACGATGGGGACCTCACCCGCCGCAGCTTCGTAAAACGGTCGACTCTGGCAGCGGTAACGACGCTGCCGCTCGCGTCCGCCGCCACCGAATCCCGCGCTGCCGCTCTGAGAATCGTCTGTGTCGGCGCGCATCCCGACGATCCCGAGTCCGGGTGCGGCGGTACGCTCGCGCGCTACGCGGCACTCGGTCACGCGGTCACCATCGTCTATCTCACGCGCGGCGAGCGCGGCATCGCGGGAAAATCGTTGGACGAGGCAGCGCGCATCCGCACCGCCGAGTGCGAAGCCGCTTGCAAGATCATCGGCGCTAAGCCCTTGTTCTTTGGCCAAATCGACGGCGCGACCGAGGTCACCCGGGCACACGTGGACGCGATGCAGCGACTGCTCGCCGCCCAGACCCCCCTACCCGACGTGCTGTTCACGCACTGGCCGGTGGACACCCACATGGATCATCAGGTCGCGAGCATGCTCACGATCCGCGCGTGGATGGGGGGAGGCCTCGGGACCCCACTCCTCTACTTCTTTGAAGTCGACACCGGCAGTCAGACCGAAGGGTTCCTGCCAAACACCTATGTCGACGTGTCGCAGGTGCTCGATCAGAAAAAGCGGGCGCTGTTCGCGCACGTCAGTCAGGACGGCCAGGGGATCTGGCGGGAGCATCACGAAGTCATGGCGCAGTGGCGCGGGCGTGAGGTCAGCGTCGCCGCTGCCGAAGCATTCGTGCATCTCAACCGCGATCAGACCAGCAGCTTGCCCGGCCTATGAAAAAATCCATCGGCGACAACATGATTCCGAAGGACTGGGGATTCGAGCGCGGCCTCGAGCTCGTGAAGAAAGCGGGGTTTGACGGCATCGAGCTGTGGCTCGGCGACGTTCCCTGGTTCCAGATGGCGACCACCGACGCCCAGGTGCGCGAGCTGCGGCGCAAGGTCGAGAACGCCGGGCTCGTCGTGTCCAACGTCTCGACCGGATTGCACTGGGCCTCGCCCCTCTCGGCGCGCGACCCAGCCATCCGCGCCCAGGCAGCACGCATCGTCGAGCGACAGATCGAAACCGCCGGGCTCCTTGGCACCGACGCGATCCTGGTGGTGGCCGGGATCGTGACGGAGGAAGTCCCGTACACCGAGGTCTATCAGCGCTGCGTCGAGGCCCTCAGGCCTCTCGGCGAGAAGGCGGCACGCGCCGGCGTGAAAATCGGGTGTGAAAACTGCAACTCCGAGCAGCGGTTTCTCCTCAGCCCGCGCGAATTCTGGCAATTCCTCAACGACGTGAACAACGCGGCCGTCGGGATTCATCTCGACGTCGGCAACATCCACGACACCGGATTTGCCGAGCAGTGGATCGAGATCCACGGGCCGAGGATCACGCGCATTCATCTGAAGGACGTGCTGAAACATCGCGGGCGCTCCGGAGATCAGAGCGTGTACACGAATCTCTTTCTGGGCGACAACAACTGGCCAGCCATCCGCGCCGCAATGACGAAAGTGGGTTACGACGGCTGGTTGATCGCGGAAATGGAAGCGCGCTACCGCTACGCCCCGGATCAGCAGTTCTACGACACGGCGCAAGCGATGGATCGGCTGATTTCGGGGAGGCTCTGAGCATGAAGGTGAGCAGGAGGCAGTTTCTCAGCTCAACCGCAGGTGCAGGAGCGCTGATGATAAGCTCGTGGGGCATGCTGATGCCCCCGCCGGAAGTGGCGGCGCGGGCTGTAAGCCAGTGGCGCCTGCTCCCAATCCCGGGTCCGCGCGTACTCCCAGAGTCATTCCAAGGCTACGCCTCCGCTCTTCCCGCAGAGCGGTGTGGTTGCGATCGCTGCTCGCTGCTCATCGTTCCTGCGGTCCTTACCATCCCCGTGGATGGCATGCAACGCATCGCGCGCGCGCTACGCAATGGAGCAACGGTCATCATCGAGTCCGGAGGGGGATTCGCCAGTGATTTGAACTTTCGACAGCATCGCCGCTTCTTGCGAGAGCATCTGCAGATAGACGTCCAATCCCCGGTGGATCTCTGGAAGGCAGACGCGCGGCGCGTCCCCTATATCGACTACACATGGCCCCACGCCGCGAAGGTGCGAGATTTCAGCCGTGTGGTCCCGCTCGGCGACGAGGGCGCGATCATTGCGTGGGCGGGTGACCGGCCGGTAGGACTCAGGCGCCAGGTCGAGCGTGGAACGCTGATTTTTCTCGGCTCGCCGCTCGGGCCCGCGTTGTGGGCGGGGGACGCCGAGGCTCGGCGTTGGTTGACCGCGGTTAGCGCACGAACCAGAGCGTAACGCCAACCTCCAGTGCGAGCGACCAGTCGAATTTCTGAAACGGCTGCGTCGAGGCGATTGCCACGAACGACGTCCGCGGAATCGGCAATGGCACAACGGTGCTACTCACGATGATCGGGTAAGGCTTGTAGTTGTCGGGCTCGAGCCACAGCACTCCCACACCGAGTCCCGTGCCCGCGTCCTTGACATGCACCAGCGCGTGCTCGACGGCCGTTATGACGGTGGGTTTGGCACTCTCGTCGGTCCATGAGAGCGTGATCCACCCCCGCGTAGCACGGACGGGTGGTGTTTCCGCGTGCAGCTCGCCGATTACGTCGGGCACTCGCTTGCTCACCAGCATACCTGCGCTCGCCGTCGCGAACTGCCCCTCAGCAGCGAGCAGAGGCGCGAAACCAAGGACCGCCAGGCTCAGCATGGCTTTCATCGAGGTCATAACTTAAGTGCCGTGATAGCTGCCCGCACGTTCGGCGTCACCGGGCTCGCGCTCTGCCTCTCCAGTAGCCTCAGAGCGCAGAGCGCGATCCGTCGGGAGCTCGTGTGGGGCGGCGACGCCGAAGGCGGTGCGCCATTCGTGGAGGCCGACCCCGCCAATCCGTCGCGCGTCCGTGGCTTCGACGTCGAGGTCGCCGAGCGGATCGCGCGTGGCCTGGGGCGTCGCGGAACGCGGTTCGTCCAGGTGCAATGGTCCAGCATCGACCAATCCGTCGAACGCGGTGACTTCACGCTCGGCCTCTCCGGGGTCGAGGACACGCCCGTGCGCCGCGCGCGGCACGCCGTCACCATGCCGTATTTCGAGTTTCGCGAAGTGCTCGCGGTGCGGCCCGAAGACGCCGACCGCATCCATGGTCTGGCCGACCTGCGTAGCCGTCGTGTCGCGACGCTCGGCGCCACGATCGCGTACGACTTGCTCGTTGCCGCGCGCGACTCGATGGGTCTGGTCCCCCTCTCGTACGACGACGACGTTCATCCCTACGCCGACCTGATCGCGGGCCGAGTGGACGCGGTGTTGTTGGATCACATCATCGCGCAGCGCGCGTTGCGCCGTGGCGGCGGCACAGGGTTTGTGATCCTGGCGCAGCCGGTCGCGCTGGGCCACTACGTGGGCGTTTTTGCACGCGCTGATTCGATCCTGCGCGATTCGGTCGATGCCGTGTTGCGCGAGGCGATGCGCGACGGATCGCTCGAGCAGATCTTTCGCCGCTGGGACGTGTGGGATCAGAGCCAAGGCGCGCTCTTCGAACGCGCCGTCCGCGCCAACGCCGCGCCGGCGGGGACGGCCGCTGCCTCGCACGCACTGGCCTATCTTCCTTCGCTCGCCCGGGCGGCTGGCGTAACGGCACTGGTCTCGGTGCTCTCGATGCTGTTGGCGGTCATCGTCGGACTGGTGCTGGCGTCGGCCCGGGTGTACGGACCGGGTTGGCTGCGGGTGTCGACGACGGTGTACGTCGAAGTGATTCGCGGTACGCCGCTGCTGCTGCAGCTGTTCGTCATCTACTACGGCCTTGCAGGCGTCGTGCGGCTGCCGGCGTTGCTCGCCGCGGTCCTGGCACTCGGCCTGAACTACGCCGCCTATGAGGCCGAGATCTATCGCGGAGCGCTCGAGGCGGTGGCCCGCGCACAGCTCGAGGCCGCGCGCACCCTCGGCCTGTCCGAGCTCCAAATCCTACGGCTTGTGCGCGGGCCGCAGGCGCTGCGCTTCGCGCTTGCGCCGATGACGAACGACTTCGTCGCCCTGCTCAAGGACTCCTCGCTCGTATCGGTGATCACGGTCGTCGAGCTGACCAAGCAGACGGCGATCTACGCGACCAACGTAGGGAGCTGGGTCGTTCCCGGCGTGCTGTGCGCCGCGGTGTACCTGGCGATGTCGCTGCCGCTCGCGCGTCTGGCTCGACGGCTCGAGCGCCGCTGGCGGCCGGCCACATGAGCGCGTTGCTCGCGATCGACCGGCTGACGGTTCGCTACGACTCCCGCGAGGTGCTGCGCGCGCTCTCGCTGGAAGTGGCGCCCGGCGAGATCGTGGCGTTGATGGGCCCGTCGGGTGTGGGGAAGTCGACGGCTTTGCGCGCGGTGGCCGCGCTGCAGCCGTTCGATGAGGGGCGGATCGTCGTGGATGGATTCGCGCTGGCGCCCGGGCCCGTGCCGCCCGAGTCGCTGCTCGTTCCGCTGCGGCGTCGAGTCGGGCTCGTCTTCCAGGCGCACGCGCTGTTTGCCCACCTCTGCGCACTCGACAACGTGACCCTGGCGCTGCGGCACGTCCTCGGCCAGAGCCGCAGCGAGGCGGAGGAGGTCGCAGCGAAGCTCCTCGCGTCGCTGGACGTCGGCACGCGCGCCGCTGCGTGGCCGAGTCAACTGTCCGGGGGCGAGGCGCAGCGGGTCGCGATCGCGCGCGCACTCGCGCCCAATCCTCCGCTGCTGCTGATGGACGAACCCACGGCGGCGCTCGACCCGGCGCGCCGCAGCGCGCTAGGCGCGACGTTGCATCAGCTGAGTAAAGAGGGCCGAGGATTGCTCATCGCGACGCACGACACCGAGTTCGCGCGGGGTCATGCGGATCGGGTTGTGACCCTGACGGCCTGACGGCCGTCATTATTCCGCTCATAGACTCCAAAGGTCCAGTGTTGCGGCGACGGGAGGCGCGGACCGCGCCATCCCGAAGCACGGAGTCGCCGTGCAATCAGGACGTTCATCAATGCGTGTCCCACGAGCACAACCGCCCCGGACTCCTCGGCGTGGCCCGTCAGGACCGACGCCGCTTTCGCCGCACGCTCGCGAGCGGCCTTGAAGCTCTCCACGCCCGCTGACCAGCCGCAGAACCACGCCGTGCGTGCGAGCAAAGCCCACATCTCCGGGCGGAGGCGTAGGCCGGACCGGATCGCCGACGGCAACTCGGCCTCGCGAAAGCAAGGATCGACGAGCGGCGATGTCGTCGGCGCGAGCAGCCGCGCCGAGTCCCGCGACCGGCGTAGCGGACTCGCGACCAGGCATCTCGCCTCCTTACTGAGCTGCTCGAGCTCGGCGCTGGGACGGGAAGACGCGTCGAGCGGCGCCTCCTCTTCGCCCCGAAGCCACTCGCCCAGCGCGTGTCCCGGGATCGGCGTCCGAAAGTCCCACGCCGGTCTGCCGTGACGCGCCAGAACGATCCTCATCACCCCGATGTGGCCCGAGCTGAGGTCGCTCGGCCCCGGACCTTGAACGCCAGCCATGCGAGCACGACCGCCGGAAGAAGTACGACGATGGCCTCCTGGACGAGTTGTCCTGCTAAGGTGCCATTCGGATCGCCCAGCGGTGTCCATGGAAAGCGAAGCGCTGCTGTGAGAACGGCGCGAAGAACTCAATACCGAACGAATACGTCGACAGCGCATCGAGACAGCCATGGGACAGCAGCGCGAGGCCAGAAACCAGGGCCAGGCGCGTACGCTGCCGGGCCCATTGCGGGCCACGGAAGAAGATGAATGTCGCCGCGGCGGCACCGACGACCGCGAACGCAAGCGAATGGGTGATCGCGCGGTGCGCGACGGGCCATCCGAAATAATCGATATCGGGCAGGGCGGCGCAGGCCGCGGCGACGAGGCAGACCTGTCGCGTCAGTGGTCGCTGCTGGGTCCAGGCAGCGATTGCAAAACCAACGGCAGCATGGGAGACCGGCGTAGGCACGGCGTTGTCAGCTCTGCCGAACTCGCAGCTCGCCGAGTCGCGCGACCGCGGTGTGATCTCGCGGGCAATGCCAGAAGCCGTCGGCGTGATCGAGCGGGTGATTCGGATGTCGAGGGCACGCGGGCCACGTCGTGTCCACGAACGTGTCCTGGAAATACTGTTGGACGTTCTCGATGAACCGCCATGAGGGATCGTCAGTATCGAGCTTCCGCGCGTCCGCCGCGAAACTCCAGACGATTCTGAGCTGTGTCTCGCCGAGGGTTGCCCTTACGTCATCCCCGATGGCACGAACGATTTGGTCGAACGCTGAATCTCCAACGCTCGCGAGGTATTCCCGAGCGCGTTCGTCGGTCGTGTCCGTTTTCGCTTCGACGAGGTCCCACAAAGTACGCAATTGGGGATGATCCGCTTCCGTAAAGTCATACGGCTCGACACTCTGCTCGACGAGCTCGCTCGGAATTCGCCGCTCGCCCCGTTCGAACGCTTGTCTCACCTCGCGCACCACACGGGCCAACTCGGTCGCCGCCACCTCGAGCGACACCTCTCCGCGCAGATACCGAACGACGATGGGGTTCTGTCCCGGAACAGCGTTCATCTGGCGCGCCTCCGCAAATACACATGGGTCGCACGCTCGCCGGCAACATGCTTGACCGCTTCGTAACCCAGCACAGGCAGATCCACACCCGCGAACAGCGCCTCACCACTACCCATCAGGACCGGCCTAACAGCCAGGTGCAGTTCGTCGATCAACCCGGCGCGCAGAAACTGCCGAATCGTCGAGACCCCGCCGCCCAGTCGAATGTCGCGATTTCCCGCCGCGTCTCTGGCCTGCTTGAGCGCCGAGTGAATTCCATCGGTCACGAAGCGAAACTCGGTGCCGCCCATCATTCGCAAGGAAGGCCGAGAATGATGAGTCAGCACGAAGACGGGAGTGTGATACGGCGGCTCCTCTCCCCACCAGCCTCTCCAGCTTTCGTCCGGCCACGGTCCACGGACGGGGCCGAACATGTTGCGGCCGAGGATCCAGGCGCCCAGGCCGGCAAGACCTTGCGCGGCGATCTCGTCATCCGTGCCGGTCTCGCCACCCTCATGACCGTGCATGTGCTGCCAGGTTCGCGTCGGGAAGAACCAGTCCATGAGCGCGACGCCGCCGACGCCGAGCGGATTCTGCAGATCCTGGTTCGGACCGGCGCCGAAGCCGTCGATTGAGACCGCGAAGGTACTGACCCGAAGGTTGCCCACGACGTCTAGCGATCAGGCAAGAAGGGGGCAATGGACTCGGCGACGCCAGCACATTCGCCCGCCGCGCGCAGCCGCACCTCGAGGATCTGCTGCACCTGAAAATAGGGACGTCCACTGTAGATGCTGCCCGATTGCCTCTTTATCCCGCGCAGACGCACGAACACCGGCTTGTTTGCCACGACGGTGGCGCGGTAGCGCGCCGTGAGCGCCGAGTCCGGCACCGCGATCGCGACCTTGGGGTCAGCGCAAGGAAAGAGGGTGCCCGAGCTGTCGTCATTGACGTACATGCCACGGACGTCGGTCGGACGGTGACAGGCTGCAAAGAGCAGGCACCCGAGCACAGCTGCGAATTGACGCATGTTCCTTAATCTACGCGCGATCGCGGGCTGGGATGATCGGGTGCATGCCGTGACGGGGGGATCACAGAAATTCGCCTGCCGGTCCCAGAGCCGCCCTCGCGTCGGCGACGGCGAGCCGCCGCGCGGCGCGCTTGACCGCCGGCGGCACCCAGCGAGGGAACGGCACAAGCCGCTCCTCGTGCCGGCCGCCGGCGGTGTGGACTTCCTGCACCGCCGCCAGGTCACGCCGCGCGAAGTTGCGCGCCAACCGGACGAGCGCCGGCCAGAGCCGCCGATGCACGTACGTGATCTTTCGTTCGACGAGCCGGCAGACGAGCACGTCGGCCGAATTGCGGACCGCGCGCGTCAGCCAGAAGATTTCCTTTCCCCTCGCGTGGCCCCACCAGCTGCCGCGAATGCGCCCCCCGACCACCGCCTCGGCGAGATTCGGGACCGGACCCCGGGCGCTTTCGAGGACGATGCCGTTGCGCTTGACGAATGAAAGCGCCGAACGACGGGTCATGTCGTCCCCGGGATCACGGCGACCGAAACTCTGGATAGACCTTGATCCAGTGCGTCCGCACTTGCGGCCGCAACTCACGGCCGAGGGAGTTGGAGACGAGTATCCGCGAGGTCTGCAGCGGCATGTGACAATCCACGCAGCGGCCCATCAGCTGGTTTCCATGGCGCGGAAAGAGTCCGCAGCTCTGGACGGTGTGACAAGAGAGACAGCGCCCGGAAAGCGCGACGACGTCCCGTTGCTCGCGGTGCACGTCGTGGCAGGTGGCGCAGGTCATTTGCGATGCACGGAAACATGCGCTGCGCTCCAGCAGCGCGACCTGGTTGCCGTGCACGTCGGCCACGCCCGTGTCGGGCGGACTCGACAGGTCAAATCGCTTCTCGAGACGCCGCCCCGGAACGAACGAGAACGGAGCCGTCCGAAGCGGCGCCGTCCCGCTATGGCACAGGGCGCACGCGTCCACCTGGTTTGCGCGAGGCAGACGCGCGGGGTTCACGATCGCGCGGGATCGCAAACTGGACAGCGCCGAGCGCTCACGCGCCACATGGTCTCGCCCGGAGCCATGGCAGACTTCGCAAGTTATCCCCAGGAGCCCGGTGGCAGGCCGATACCGATTGACGACGTTGGAGTCGGCCACCGACTCGAACCCGGATGCGTGGCACTCCAGACAGCGCGGACGAATGGGGCGATCGAAGTACGCCGTTCCATCGCGGTATCCCGGGCTGTTCGTCCATCCGATCCCCGCCCAATACGACACCGGGTGCTGGTACAGTTGGTCACCGCGCCAGTAGAGAAACGACTGGCCTTTCCGCACGCCGGTGACGATGTCAATCCGCTCGCGCCGGACGGACGTGTCGGGCGCGCGTCCCTGGATCGCACTCTCGTAAAAGCCTGCCGCGGTGGAGTCCATCCGAAAATGCAGATTCGGATTCGCGGTCCTGAGCACATTCTCGCCGGCGCTGAAACGGGCCTGAATGGACGCGCGCGTCGGCAAGGTAGAAGTCAGGCGGTGGGCGGTCTGCTCGAAGCTCGCCGTCGTCGCGTGGCAACCCAGACAGGTCGAGTCTCCGACGGCGTTATCCGCGCGCACCGGCTCGGTGTGATGCCGCGTCGCGAAGAGTGCCACAGTGACCCCGGCCGCCCCGAGCAGCACGAGCCCCGCGATTGGTCGCCAGGACAGGCTCACGCGCGGCGCCGCCGCAGGTCCCACCACATCGCCAGCGGCCCCACCATCGCCAGCGCCAGAATCGGCGGTGACACGTAGAACGGCCGGAGCCACGCGATCTGATAGTCGCCCGCGAGACGGATGAGGGTTTCGACCAGCGCGACGATCGCCACCACGATCATCCGGCCGCGCCGCGTGCTCACCGTGGTGCGCGGATCGGTGACCATGAAGAAGACGAACAGCTGATACATCGGTCCGGTGATCGGCGCGAGCTCGGCGAACAGGGGCCCGCCCACGATGAAATGGCGCAGCAATGCGAAGACGATGAAGCAGACGACGTACGTCAGCGTGACGTGCAGCACTCGGGCGCGCCAGGCTACACCCAAGCCGAACGTCCAGATCACGACGTTCGTGCCGAGATCGTTGCCCCACTGGTGGCTGAGGATTGCGACGGAGTCGGACGCCACCAGCACGAGCAGCGCGATCGCGAAGTTGCTGGGATTCCACAGGTGGCGGCCGCGATAGGTGAGCACGTATTTCGACGCGATCGCGATAAAGGCGCCCAGCGCGAACGGCCAGAGAATGTTGGCCTGCGGCTTGATCAGCAGCGCCAAACTGATCCCGGTGATGTACGCGCTCGCGATATTCGCGACGCGGCCCCGCAGCCACCACGACAACAGTACCTCGGTCGCCAGGCACACACCCAACGTCATCACCAGTCGCGGATAGCCGCCGAGAATGTGGTAGCGGGCCTCGCCGACTACCAACACAAGAGTGATAAGGAAGACGATGAGGTACTTCGGATCGATCGCCGTCGCGGCGAACGAGCGCGCCGGTGCTTGGGCCGAAGCGGGCGGGGCAGCGGTCACTTCGGCTCCGTAATCACGTGAAGCTGGTCGATCGCCAGACCGTTCAACACCTGCGTCTCGCCCGACGGCCACCGAATCGTCACGCTGCCCAACCGCTGATCCCCGAGGCCAAAGTGCAGTCGCCGGTCGTTTTGGCTGCAGAACCCCGACCCACCGTCCACCACCTGGCGCTGACGCCCGGGCCCGATCTCCGCCGTCACCTCGGCGCCGATCGCGGAGCGATTGCTGCGCGTCCCAACCAGCTTGAATTCGACCCAGTGGCTAGGGTTCGCTGTGTTCTTGTAGAGCAGCGCCCTGCCCTTCTCGTTCGCAACAACCACGTCGAGCAGACCCCGATTGAAGAGATCGGCCATCGCGACCGCTCGACCATCGAGAAGATCGGTGACACCCGCCTCCTGCGCGACGTCGACGAACCCCGCCTGGCCGCGATTCAGTAACACGCGCGAGCGCTCGTAGCCGGACAGGCTGGCGCTGCCGATCGGCGGCCAGTTCTTGGCATCCTCGAAAATGTTGCCTTGGGCCCCCGCGATCTTGGACATCGCATACCAGTAGCTGCGCCCGGAGTCGGCCGAGATGAAGCCGTTCGCCACGACCAGATCGAGCAGCCCGTCGTTGTTCAGGTCGCCGAACTGCGCGCCCCAGGCCCATCCCGCGTCGGCGACGACGCCGGTCGCGACTTCGTCGAAGCGTCCGAGCTGCTTCAAGAAATTGAGCCGCAGGTTGTTACCCTGAAACAGAAAGCCCTTTTCGGAGATGTTCGTGACGAAGACGTCGTGCACCCCGCGGTTGTAGACGTCGCCGAGCGCGACCGCCATGCCGCTCTTGGAGTCGTCCTCGAGGCCCGCCCGCGCCAGCTCGAAGCGCTTGCCCTCGTGGTTCAAGTAGAGCTCTTCGGGTCCGTAGTCGTTGGCGAGATAGAGGTCGGGCCAGCCATCGTCGTTGAAGTCGGCGGCCGCCGCGGCCAGGGTCCAGCGCGTGCTGCCGACGCCCATCGAGTCGGTGACGTCCTTGAAGCGCCCGTTGCCGAGGTTCTTGAACAGCAGATTCTTGCCGCCGTTCGAGCCGAACTCCCAGCTGGACTGCATGATGCGCGTCGTCTTCAGATGCCAGAAATCGATGTCGGAGCGGAAGTAGCCGGTGATGTAGAGATCGAGCAGCCCATCGCGATCGAAGTCGAACCAGACGGCCCCATTGGAATTCATCCACGTCCGCAGGCCGGACTGCGCCGTCACGTCCTCGAAGTGCCCATTGCCGAGATTGTGAAAGAGCTGCGGGTAGCCCCACTTGTAGACGAGCAGGTCCTCGAGGCCGTCGTTGTCGTAGTCGCCCCACACGGCGCCCATCGACACGCCTTCGCCGGCGCGATTCACCGCACCGACGCCCGCATCAGCGGCAACGTCGCGGAACGTGCCGTCCTTCTGATTCAGGTAGAGCGCGTTGGACGCGCCGAAGCGCGACGTGGTGAAGTAGAGGTCGGGCCACCCGTCGTTGTTCACGTCCGCCACCGATACGCAAGCGCCGAGCGCCGCGATGTGAGCGGCGATGTGATTGACTTTCGGATCGAGCGTGGGCGACTGATGGACGAAGTCGATGCCACTCGCGTGCGCGACTTCGCTGAGATGGATCGTTTCACTCGCGCCGCCGCCGCTGGTCGCGGCGCCGGCATTCAGAATCACGACCGCACCGATGGCGGCCACGAACGCCGCGATCACAATGAAACGACGCGAAAGCATGGCCTAAACGATATCCGGCCCGGCAAGGGTGCGTTAGTTTCCCTGCCCATGTTGCGCCTTGCGATGTGTTCGATCGGTATGCTGCTGCTGCTCGCGGTGGCGAGCTGCGGCGGCGAAACGGCCGCGCCGGTCTTCACGCTGCTCTCCCCGGGGCAGACCGGCGTCACGTTCGCAAACACGATCACCACCAACGATTCCTTCAACATCCAAAGCAACGTCTACGTCTACAATGGCGCCGGCGTGGCCGTCGGCGACATCGACAACGACGGCCTCCCCGACCTGTTCTTCAGCGGCAACATGGTGTCGAGCCGGCTGTACCTGAACAGGGGCAACATGCGCTTCGAAGACATCACCGAGCGCGCCGGGGTCAAGACCACGCGGTGGTGTACGGGCGCGACGATGGTGGACATCAATAACGACGGGTTGCTGGACATCTACGTCTCCGTGTCCGGTCCCGGGGCCGGGTCGAAAGGGGTTGATCGCGCCAATCTGTTGTTCATCAACAACGGCGATCACACGTTCACCGAAGCCGCGCGCCAATACGGAATCGCCGACACCGGCTTCACGACGCACGCCGTCTTTCTCGATTACAACGGCGATGGCTACCTCGACCTCTTTCTGCTGAACAACTCCCCGAAGGACTTCGCGCGCGGGGCTGCCGACGCGAATCCGCTCGGCGTGCCCGCCATCAGCCCGGCGAGCTACAACACGCTGTACCGCAACAACGGCAACGGCACGTTTACGGACGTGTCAGAGCAGGCGGGGATTCTGCGGCAAATCGGATACGGTCTCGGCGTGGTCGTCGCCGATGTGAACCGCGACGGACGGCCCGACATCTACGTGTCCAACGACGTCACCCCGAACGACGCGCTCTACATCAATAACGGCAACGGCACCTTCACCGACCGAGCCGCCGCATTGCTGAAGCATACGAGCGTTGCCGGGATGGGGGTCGACGTCGCCGACTTCAACAACGACGGCTGGCCCGACATCGTGCAGATGGACATGCTCCCCACCGCGGCCGAGCAGCGCAAGCGGATGAGCGGGTATCTCACGTACGGCCGGCGCCTGGGCGAGCGCCGGCGGGGCTTTCGGGACGACTACGACGCCAACTCGCTGCAGCTGAATAACGGCGGGGTCTTCAGCGAAATCGCGAATCTCGCGGGCATCGCTACCACGGACTGGAGCTGGAGCGCTTTGTTCGCCGATTTCGACAACGACGGCCGCAAGGACATCTTCGTCACGAACGGTTATCCCAAGGCGCCCAACGATCTCGACTACCAGTTGGCGGTATTTCGCGCGCGCGGCGCAAACGATCACGCGGCGGCGCTCGAGCAGCTGCGCCGGCTGCGCAGCTACAAGGTTCCCAACTACCTGTTTCGCAACAACGGCGACTTGACGTTCAGCGACGTCAGCGAGGCATGGGGCATGACACAGCCTGGCTTCTCGTACGGCGCCGCCTACGTCGATCTCAACAATGACGGCAAGCTGGATCTCGTCGTCAACAATATCGACGCGCCGGCGTCCATCTACGAGAACGTCCAGCACGACACTACGGCCCATTTCCTAACCGTCATCCTCGAGGGCGAAGCACCAAATCGACGCGGGCTCGGCACAAGCCTCATGCTGACGGCCGATGGCAGACGGCAGTATCTCTATCACTCGCCATACCGTGGATTCATGTCGACCATGGACGACCGTGAGCACTTCGGGCTCGGCACGGCGACGCGCGTCGACAGTCTGGTGGTGACGTGGCCCGACGGACGCACGCAAGTGTTGAGGAACCTCGATGTCGACCGAATGGTGACTGTTCGTCTTGCGGACGCCTCGACCGCCCTCCACCGTCCTCCGCCGCCCTCCACCGCCCTTCCGTTCCAGCGCGCCGCCGCTCCGCCTTACACGCAAACGCTGCCCGCCTCGCCCGATTACGAAGTCCAGCCGCTCCTGCCATATGAGCCGTCGCGGCAGGGGCCTCCGATCGCCGTGGCCGACGTCAACGGCGATGGTCTCGACGACGTCTTCGTCGGCGGGACGGCCAACGTGCCGGGGAAGCTCTTCCTTCAAAGGAAGGACGGCAGCTTCGTCGAGTCGGCCCTGGGACAGCCATGGGCCGCGGACAAGAGCTACGAGGACTGGGGAGCCGTGTTCTTCGACGCCAATGGCGACGGCCGGCCCGATCTCTATGTGGCGAGTTGCGGCTACCAGCACACGCCGGTGTCGCGGTTGCTGCAGGACCGGCTCTACATCAATCAGGGCGGCGGCAGGTTCGTGCGCGACGTCCAGGCATTGCCGGAGATGCTGACCTGCACCGCGGCCGTGGCAGCGGGCGATTTCAACGGCGATGGCAAGCTGGATCTGTTCGTCGGCGGCCGGCTCACGCCGCGGAATTATCCCTATCCCGCGCGCAGTTACATCCTCCGCAACGACGGTGGCCGCTTCACCGACGTGACGGCGCAAGTCGCGCCCGAGCTGGCGCAACCGTTCGGCATGGTCACCGCGGCGGTGTGGACGGACTTGGATGGTGACGGGCGGCTCGATCTCGTCACGGCGGGCGACTGGATGCCGCTCGAGTTCTGGCACAATGACGGCAAGAAACTCGTGAAGGTCTCGGTGGGATTACCACCGACACGAGGCTGGTGGTGGAGCCTCGCCGCCGCCGATTTCAATCACGACGGTCGCCCCGATCTCGTCGCGGGCAACATGGGGCTGAACTTCATGTATCAGACGTCGCCCCAGAATCCCTTCGGCATGTACGCGGGCGACCTCACTGGCGACCATGGAACCGATATCGTCCTGACGCAGACGATCGACGGGAAGGAGTACCCCTTCTTCGGGCGGGCGAAACTCGGGCCTGTGATCTATCCTCTCGCCCTGCGCGTGCCGCGCTACGCGACATTCGCGGCCGCAACAGTCGAGCAGTTGTTCAGCTCCGCGCAGCTCCAGCGTGCGCTGCATTATCAGGCCGATACGTTCGCGAGCCTGTACCTGCAGAACAACGGCAACGGCACCTTCACACCGGTGCGGCTTCCAAACCTCGCACAGATCTCGCCGATCCGCGGCATCGTGGCGCGCGATGTCGATGGCGACGGGAACCTCGACCTGATCGTCGCGGGCAATCTCACCGAAATGGAGCCGAACACGACGCCGCCCGATGCGGGCAACGGGCTCTGGCTCAGGGGTGATGGTCAGGGCCACTTCACGCCCGTGTCGACGTTCGAGAGCGGCTTCCTCGCGCCGCGGGGCGCGTCGGGATTGGCGCTCATGAGAACGCCTGCAGGGAACGCCGTGCTCGTAGCGAACACGGGCGACTCCCTGCAGGCGTTTACGCTGCTGCGACGGCGCTAGCCGTGCTGCCTACTGGCAGGCTCCCCATTGGGGATTCTGCTGCAGCTGGCATTGCCCGCCGACCTTGCTCAACTCGACCTGCACCGAAGGAATCGGATAGAACAGATACTTCGGCAATGTGTACTGACCCGCCGCACCGGCAAGGTATGAGATTCGCCCCGCCTCACTTCCGACGTAGTTGTTGACCACGCTATCGGAACCTCCCCAACGCCGCAGGTCGAAAAACCGCTGGCCTTCCATCGCCAGCTCGACCCGACGCTCCGCCCGCACGGCGTTACGCGCGTACGCTGCTCCCAGACCGGCCCAGGGCACCGTATACTGCCCGACCTTGTAGAAGGCCCACGCGGTCTGGAGCGAGTCGACCGTGACCCCCGCTTGCAGCGTGTCCACCATGGCCTGGTTGGCCGTGCAGTACGCCGTATAGCGAGCCAACACCGTGGGGTCCGGGCCGCACCCCTGCGCTGCGACGCCCGCGCGCGCCCGAATCTGATTCACGATCGTCTGGGCGGCGTTGAGATTCCCCAGTTCGACCTCCGCCTCGGCGTCCAGCAACAGCATGTCGGCGTACCGGAAAATTTGGATCGGCACGTTATTGGTCTGTGTCGCCACCCAGCCGACGTTGTCCTCGGCATCCGGGAAAGCCGCCTCATGGATGTTCTTCTTCGGGCTGTAGGGCCCGCTGTACGACGCGTCCCGGATCCAGGCACGCGAGTGCAGATTCCAGTCCTTGTAGGGTACGCCGTCACGGCCCACGCTCCAATCGAGCCGCGGATCGACCGGCCTCATGATACCGGCGTGGAAGTTCTGACCTTTCCAAACCTGACCCGTGTCGGAGGGCGGGATCTGCGCTAGGGGCTCGAGCGGCGGGCTATTCCAGGTGGCGCTGCTCACCGACAACGGCAACCCCGCCCCGTCGACCTGGAAGTAATTGACCAGATTGAACGACGGCTGATGGAAGCCGCAGCAGGTGAAGTGGTTGGCATCCGAGTAAGGGAAGTTCAGCCGCTCGCCCCAGTTCGAATTCCAGCCGCTCGGCTCGCCGTCCTTGGCCGAGGCCTGGAACGCGAGGATCGTCTCCTTCCCATTCCGGTACAGCGGATCGGCGGTCCAGACCCGATTGAAGCCCGCTTCCAGGCCGTACACGCCACTCGTCTTCACCGAATCGAACGTCGCCTTCGCCGCCGCCCAATACGGGGAGGCGGGATTCGACCCTGCGCCGTACACCTGCACGCGACCCTTGTAGGCCATCGCGGTATAGCGGCTCACGCGTCCCTTTTCGCCGTTGCGCGGGGCATTCGGCAGCAATGTTTCCGCCGTCGAGAGATCGGCGATGATCAGCTTGACGATCGAGTCGAGTGCCAGGTCGTTGGCCTTGCGGTACCCGCCCTTCGCGACCTCGAGCGAGTCTCCTTCGAAGTAATACGGAATGTGACCCCACATCCGGTACGCTTCGAAATGATAGTGCGCCCTCAGGAACAGGGCTTCACCGCGAATGCTCTTCTGATCCGTCAGGGGGATCTCATTGGGGAGCGCCGCCACCACCCCATTGAGCAGGCGCAGGGTCGCATTGGCGCGGTACACCCCTTCATAGACCTGGGCCCACTTCTGATTCAAATAGCCGTCGGCGTCACCAAGGTTCCACTGCATGATCTCGATGCTGTGAATGGGATTCTGGTCCCCGAGGTCGGAGCCCTTGTACGCGTCATTGCTGGTGACGCTGCCCCACACCCAGTTACTGGCGGCGCAGCCCCATGACCCGGCGGAGCTGGCTTCGCAGTCCAGCGCCCGATAGGCGGCGATGAGCGAGCCCTCCACGCCGACCTTGTTCAGCAGGGTCGCCTGATCGACCGTGCCCTGGGCGGGCTGGTCGAGGAAGTTGCTGCAGGAATACGTGACGCCGGCGATGACCACCAGCCCCGCCACGCTATACAGCAGTCGCTGCCACATGTGTCTGTTCATCGTCTTCGTCCCTCTCAGTAAAGACGCGTGCGTTAGAAGGTGGTCGAAATGCCGATCGTAATGATCCGGTTGCTTGGATACACGCCCTGGTCGATGCCACGCGATTCATCCCGAATATCGCGTCCGTCGTTCGTGCCGGCGGCGGGGACGGGCAGCGACGGATCGAGCCCGGAGTAGCCGCTGATCGTGAACAGGTTCTCCGCCTGCAGATAGACCCGGGCGGCCGGGATCCAGCGCACGATGGCGGGCGGCAGGCTATACGAGAGCTGCAGCGTGCGCAGCCGCACGTACGAGCCGTCTTCCACCCAGTAGCTGCTGAACTGCCGGCTGAAGTCGTCGCTGTTGTCGAGCCGCGGGTACTTCGCGTCCGGGTTGGTCAGCTTCCCTGGGCAGGCATATCCCTTCGCCGGCGCCGGGAGCGGCGCGCAGGGGCCGTCCAGCTGCGCCGAATTGGTCAGCATGTCCTTGGCCACGTTCGTCTGGAAGTACCGGAACGCATACCAGTACTTCTGCGTGTTGAAGATCTGATTGCCGAACGTGCCGAACACCGTGGCGCTCAGCTCCCAGTTGCCGCGCCGCAGCGCCAGATCGAGCCCGGCGGTGAAATCAGGGTGCGGGCTGCCGATGTACGTGCGGTCGGCCGCGGTGATCTGGCCGTCGCCGTCCAGATCCTTGAACTTGATGCGGCCCGGACGGGCGCCTTGTGCCCAGAACGGCGCCGCATCCAGCGAATCCGTGTAGTACCCGTCGGCGATCAGGCCATAAAAGGAGCCGAGCGGGCGGCCGAGGTCGTTGCGCACGGCGTTCTGCTCGCGGACCACCGAGGAGCCGCGACCGAAAAAGAACGTCTGCACGCCGTCGATCTTGGTGATCTTGTTCTTATAGTGGCTGCCGTTGAACGCCACGCTCCACACCGTCTGCGTGCCGATCGTGCTGTGATAGCCGACCGAGAAATCGATGCCGTTGTTGCTCATGCTGCCGATATTGAGGATCGGCGGCGCCGCGGAGCCGCCCGCCGCCGGCTGCGGCGCATCGAACAACAGATTGTTCGTGTTGCGGCGATAGAAGTCCACGCTGAAGTTGCCGCGGCTGTTCAGAAACTCGAAATCGAGCCCGACGTTGGTGGAGTGATTTTCTTCCCACTTGAGCGTCGTGTTGCCGAGCGCGGTGGTCTTGAAGCCGGGCTGAATCGAGGCCCCGGTGCCGCCGATGTCGTAGAAGGTGTCGCCGCGGCCGCCGCCGTACTGGTTGTAGATACGGAACGGCACGTTCTGGTTGCCGGTGACGCCCCATCCGAAGCGCAGCATGACGTTCTGCAGGGGCAGGCTCTGGAAAAACGATTCCCGCGAGAGCCGCCAGCCGGCGCCGACGGCGGGGAACGTCCCCCAGCGGTTCGTCGGTCCGAACGTGGACGAGCCGTCGCGCCGGATCGTTCCGCTGAGATAGTACCGCTCACCGTAGTTGTAATCCGCCTTGCCGAAGAACGACAGCAGCGCCCGCTTGCTGCCCGAGCTACTGACGTTCTTGGAGTTCGGATCGCACAGGGCGTCGTCGATGTAGCGCGAGTTGACGTCGTTCTTGCGCAGGCTGGCGCAGTTGCCCGCCTCGAAGCGGAACGTGCTCTTGATGGCTTCCTGCCCCAGCAGCAGCGTGAGGTTGTGCTGGTTCATCGTCCGCGAATAGTTGGCCGTATTCGTGATCGTCAACTCCGAGAACCCGCTGTAGTTCTCGTTGATGCCGTCGATGTTCGTCGGCTCGTGGTCTTCCGGTGTCGCGGGCGCGTAACCGTGAAACGAGCCCTGGAGGAGATTGAAGCCGAACTTGGTCTTCAGCGACAGTGCGTGGCCGGCGTCGACCGAGCCGAAGATGTTGCCGAACATGCGGTCGTTCGTCGCGATGTTGTTCTGCGCAAAGTAGTTGACCTTGGCCGGGTTCGACTGGTTGCCGAGCGTAGTCGCCTTCCCGGAAGCGAAGTTGCCGCCGACGTCATAGACAGGGATCACGGGCTGCATGAAGATGTTCTTGCCGACGATCCCGCCCTCGCCGACGTTGTCATCGGTCAGTCCCTCGGCCCCATGGTGTTGTTCGCGCGAGAGGGAGATGTTCTCCCCGATGCTGGCGCGGCCCATGTTGAACGTCGTGTTGATCCGCGCGCCGCCCCGCTGGAACCGCGTGAATTTCGCCGTGCCGTTCTGGTCGAGATAATTCAACGACAAATGGTACGCGTTGTTATCCCCGCCGCCTGATACCGCGAGGTTCGCGTCGCGATATTGGCCCGTGCCGAAGACCGCTTTCCACCAGTTGGTCCCCGGACTACCGGGCATGATCAGGTTGTTCGGGTAGGCGTACGTGGACGGATCCACGGCCGTCGTACAGGTCCCGCCGACGGCGGCGCAGCTCTGGCCCACGCCATCGTTGGGCCAGATGTAGGCGGGCACGCTGGGGTTATTGGGATCGCCGTAGATGTTCCTGGGGACCCCCGTCCCGGAGTTGACGTATGACGTCTTCACGACCTGGAAGTACTCGAGTGAATTCTGCATCAGAATGTCGTCATAGCCGTGCGTCGGCGCGGCGACACCGGTCCGGACATCCAGCGTCACCTGCTGCTGCCCGGGCCGGCCTTTCTTCGTCTCGATGATGACCACGCCGTTGCTCGCGCGCGATCCATAGATCGACGTCGCCGAGCCGTCCTTCAGGACCTGCATCTGCGCGATGTCGTCCGGGTTCAGGAAGTTGAGATAGGATTCCTGCACGGGCGTCCCGTCCACGACGTACAGCGGGTCGTTGTTCTGGAAGCTCGTGACGCCGCGGATACGGATGGTGCTGCGCGAGCCGGGGGCGCCCCCCGCTGCGACCGTCACGCCGGGCACGCGCCCGTCGAGCCGCTGCAGCACGCTGGTCGAGGTCTGCTGCTGCGCGCTCTCGACGTTGACGCTGTTCACGGAGCCCGTGATGTCGGCACGGCGCTGCGCCGTGTATCCGGTCACGATCACCGGCTCCAGCACGGCGACGGCCGATTCGAGCGCGACGTCGATCTGCGGGCGACTCGCGATGGTGCGCGCGCCTCCCTTGTACCCGATCAGCGCGAACAGCAGCACGCCGTCGCTGGGCGCGCTGATGGAGTACTTCCCGTTCGCGTCGGTCGTGGTGGTCGTCGTCGACCCGCGGACCTGGACGGTCACGCCGGGCAGACGCTCACCAGTCACCGAGGTCACAGTACCGGAGACTTGCGTCTCCTGGGCGAGGGCCGCGCCGCTCACAGTCAGCGTGAACAGCAGGCCCATTCCGAGTGCAGCGAGAGCACGAATGATTTTCTTTTCCATGAACTCCTCCGCCTCCCTCAGTCGACAGGTCTCCGCATGGACTGCAGGCCTTCCTTGGCGATCACGTCTCGATAGGTCACCAGCACCACGTTGCGCGTCTTGAGTGCCGCGCTGAACCGCGGCGACGTCAGGGCCGTCAACTCGCCCTGACGGTTCTTGCTCATGTTGGGCAGCGGCTCGTCGGTATTCATGTCGAGCAACGCGCCGAGCTCCGCGTCGTCGATTCCGACGTGCGTCACGACCGCGTTCAAACCCGGCTGCAACCGATTGATGAACGCGGCCAGACTGTCCCCCTTCCGATCCGGCGCCGCGGCATACTGCGGCGCGTCCATCGTCTCCCCGAAGTAGCCGGACATCCCCAGCCCGTACTCGCGCGCCAGCCGCTCGGTGACCTCGCGGAACTCCGGATAGCGCGTCGCCGTGCCCATGTGCTCGTCGACGTAGTCGATCTTCACGCCGGAGCGCAGCGCGCGGTCGATCTGGGCGCGCAGCTCTTTTTCGACTTCGGCCACGCTGGGATTGTGCTGGTGCAACGCCTCGGAGGACGGAAAGAAAAAGCCGTTCTCATCAACCAACGATGGAACGGCGGCACTGCCTGCGACGGGACCCCAGCGATAATTCTTCCACTCCGAATTCAACGCCAGATGGATGCCGACGGAGACGTTCGGATGCTGCTTCAGAATCTCCACCGCTTCCTGGTACCACGGGCAGGCGAACAACACCGACACCGAGACCGGCATGCCGGTCGAGACGAGCTTCTGCATCGCCATGTTCACGCTGTGGCTCATGCCGATATCGTCGGTGCGGATGATCAATGAAACGGGGGAGGAGGAGCGCGGCTTGTCGGTTTGCGCCGACACGAACGTCACCAGGCTGGCGGACAGCAGCCAGCTGAAACAGGTGACTGTTCGGATTAGACGCATGGACGGCGCTCCCGTTGCGAACGGTATCGAACGTGTTACGACGCCGTAACATGTCCCTGCAGGATGGAACGACAAGACCCCCAACCCGGGTCACCTGATCAGGCTACAACGCGCGGTGCCTGCGGTCCTGCTCTTTTCGACTTTTTTCGTCCGGTGGTCGAGCGCTTCGGGAGAGAGCGGAATTCGGCGAAGACGCGCACCAGCAGCTCCTCGCGGCTCTGCACCTGGAGCTTGCGATAGATGCGCCACAAATACGTGTGCACGGTGTGGGGCGACAGCCCCAGGCGGGCGGCGGTGTCTTTCTCGGAATTGCCGTCGAAGACGGCGCGCACGATGCCGCACTCGCGCGGCGAGAGGCCGAGACAGGTGGCGAGCGAACGCCACTCGCCGGGAACGAACACCGCCTGGCCGGTTCCAGTCGCCACGGTCTCTCTCATGGCGTTCCAATATGCTGTGCACTTCGTTCCCACCGCCAGACCGGACCGTCCTCGGGATCGACGACCGGACCGACGTGCACGAAGCCACACTTTGCAAGCACGCGCGTGGAGGCATTCGCCTCGGGCCGCGTATGCGCCCGGATGGTCTTCACGCGCGGATCGTTCCCGGCGAAATGAATCAGCGCCCGCGCGGCCTCGGTGGCGTATCCCCGGCCTGCGCGAGACGGGACGACACCGTAGGCGATCTCCACCATCCCTGCGCCATCGGGCGGGCCTTTGAATCCCGCCCCGCCGACGATCTCGCCGCTCTCCTTCTCGATGATGAAAAAACCGTGACGCCAGGGGTTTGGTCCCTGCCCCACCGCCGCGCGGAGCGCCTCGAGCCATTGCGGGGACACATCGCCCGAAACGTAGAACCCCCGCAGTCCATCCGCGGGGGTGAGGGCGGCGATCTCCTCGAACGCTTGAGGCTCCTCGATCAGCGCGAGCAGCTGCTCGGGTGTGTACGCGAGCAGCGTCAGCCGCGGTGTGTCGAGCTCGGTTCGCTCATGTGGCATCGAAGCCGGCGTATTCTCCCGGTTGAATCACGTTCCCCTTGTACTGCTGATCGTCGTGAATCCCGATCTTCGAGGTGTAGTAGGCGCGAATCGTCCCGCTCTTGATCTCCCGGAAGAACTTTTCGGCGTCGCTCTTCGGATCGGATTCGGCGGCGGCGATGCGGGTCAGGAGCGCGAGGCGCTGCTCCGGCGTGGACGCCATGAAGGCTTTGCCGTGCATCTCATTCGACAACGCCTCGACCGCCTTGATGCCCGCGCGCCACTGCTCCGGCTGGTCCTTCTCGAACGCCTCGGCCATGCGCTCGTCGATGTAGATCGCCACACCGGCCGCGCGCGCGCCACCCGACTGCTGGTCCGTCGGAATGATCATGTCGCTCATCTCGTCCACCAGCGCGAACTCGGCGGCGGTGAAAAACTTGGGCTTAGGGGCTTGGGACTCGGGACTCGGAACGACATTCGCCAGTGGCAGCGACGCAGCTGCTGCTGCGGCGGCCGTTGCCTGGATCATCTCGCGACGCGAGATCTTCATAGGTTCCCCCGCTTGAATTCGTCGGCGAGGTGTTCGCAGGAGCGCCACGCCAGCGCCATGATCGTCCACGTGGGATTCTGGCACGATGCGCTCACGTGACTCGAGCCGTCCACGACAAAGAGATTCTTCACGTCGTGCGACTGCTGGAACTGATTGAGCACCGATGTCTTGGGATCGGTGCCCATGCGGGCCGTGCCGAGCTCGTGGATCGACCAGCCTTCGGTGAGGATGTTCTTGTCGACGCCGATGACTTCGATGCCCGCCGCCTCCAACATCTCCTTGCCGGCGTTCGCCATGTCCTCGCACATCTTTTTCTCGTTGTCGCTGAACTCATAGTGGAAGCGCAGCGCCGGGATCCCCCACGCGTCCTTCACCTCGGGGTCGATATCCACGTAGTTCTCGTAGCGGGCGAGCACTTCGCCGAAGCCGCCCATACTAATGAAGGCGCCCGCGTGCTCGCGCACCGATTTCTTGAACTGCCCCCCGAATCCCGGTGTGCCCCACGCGCTGTCGGGGAAGAGCCCGAAGCCGGAGCCACCTTCGAAGCCATAGCCTCGAATGAACCCGGGCTGCTTGTCCTGCAGGTTCCGGAACCGCGGCACGTAGAACCCGCCCGGCTTGCCGTCGTCCAGGGTGGGAGGCGCGCCCACCATCTCCTTGACCAGTCCCGTGACGCCCGGCCCCATCACGTGCTCGCAGAAGTTGTGGCCGACGTGCCCGCTCGAGTTCCCGATGCCGTTGGGGTGTTGCCGCGACTTCGATAACAACAGGAGTCTGGCACTCTCCAGCGTCGACGCCGCCACGATGACGACCTTGGCTTTCGCCTCATACGTACGATGGTTTTGGGAATCGACGAACGAGACCCCGCGGGCTTTGCCGGTGTTCGGGTCGACGAGCACCTCATGCGCGGTCGAATTCGTGCGCAGCGTGAGGTTCCCCGTGTCCATCGCGGGATAGATCAGCCCCGTCGGGGAGTCGAACGCGGCGTGGATGTCGCAGCCGCCCGGCCGCCGGCCGCACGCGCCGCGGCCGAAACATTTGCTGCGGTACTTGTTCTTCACGCCGTCGGTCGTCACGCCGGCACGGTAGGGCGTCACCGTGCGGTTCATCGTGGCGAGACTTTTGCGCAGCTTCACTTCCGAGGCGGTCAGCTTGTTCGGCCGCTGGAACAGGCTGTCCGGCAAATGCGGGAGATTCTCTTTATGACCGCTGATGCCGAGGTAGAGATCGACTTTGTCGTAGTAGGGCTCGATGTCGGCGTATGAGATCGGCCAATCTTCGCCGTAGCCGTCGTGTGTCTTGCCTTTGAAGTCGTAGTCGGACAGTCGCAGCGCGAGGCGGCCCCAGATGTTGGTCTTGCCGCCCAGGAGCCGCGCGCGTACCCAGGCGTACTTGGTGCCCGTGTAGGGATTGTCCTTCTCGTCCACGAGAATGTTCTTGACGTAATCCGATCCACCCCAGCCGCCGACATAGGAGAACACGTGTTTGAAGGCGGAGCCTTTCGCGTAGGGCGGCTTCCGGATGTTGTACTCGTTGAAGCGGATCGCATGGTATCCGGGCGGTGCGTCGCCGCGGCGCGGATGATCGTACGGCCACTGCATCGACCGCAGCTCCTGTTCGATCGGGATTTTCTTGCCGGCCTCGAGCAACAGCACCTTCATCCCTTGAGACGTGAGGACGTGCGCAGCCATCCCGCCCGCCGCACCCGAGCCGACCACGACGGCGTCGTAGGTGCGCGACAAGTCGACGTCCTGCTCCGGCGAGGCTCTGAATCGAATGAGAGTCATCTTCTCTTCCTTATTGTTGCGGACCGCCGTTAACATGCACCGCGAAGACGGTGCTGTCTGCTTGCCAAGTTGGAACGTTCACGGGATGCGCTCCAGCAGCGCGACGAGCTCGGCGCGGTGGTTGCGCTCCGGCAGGTGATCGGAAACCATCTTGTAAACAGGCCAGCCACGCGCCGCGGCGCGATCGGCGAACGGTTGGAAGGGATCGGGCGTGATCTGCGGCTCGTAGGTCAGAATGTACGCCGCGGCCACATTGCGCCGAGCAGGATTCACGAGACGCAGGGTATCGGTGAACGTGCGCAGTGATTGCGGCACGTCGCGGGGAATGACCGTCGTGTCCTGCACCCAGACGGGCACCAGGTAGCCGTCACGCGTGACACTCTGCACGAACTTCTGGCGCGCGGTGTCCGGTATCGACATCACCGATTCTCCCGAATCGGGCAGCAGCGCGTCGAGGTACACGACGCGCTTGATCCGGTCCGGAATCCGGTCCACGACGCCCGTGATCACCATGCCGCCGTAGCTGTGCCCCAGCAGCACGACATCGTGCAGGTTATCCCAGAGAATCGTGTTGACGACGTCGTCGATGTGCGTGTCGAGGCCGATATTCGGCGACGCGAGGTGGTGGCGCTCGCCCAGACCGGTCAGCGTCACGCGCACGACCTTATGGCCGCGTCGCGTGAGCATGGAATCGATCGCCAGCCAATCCCACCCGCCGCCCCACGCGCCGTGCACGATCACATACGTAAAATGCTTCGGCGCAACTCGGCGCTGCTGGGCAGGGAGAACTGACGCCGTGTAGAGAAGGATCGGAACGCACATGGCGGTCACCGCCGCCTTTTTTGTTTGACCGCCCATCAGAACTCAAGGCCGTGCAGATACTCGAAGTTCGCGCGCGCATCCGCGAGGTCGCCGGCCGCGTCGCTCGCGGTTTCCTGCTCGACGTGGGCAGGCTTCTGCTCCAACGCCGGCACGGCGGCCAGGAACTTCTTGAAATCGAAGATCCCCTTCCCGAGCCCCGTGTCGTGAGAACGGTCGGCCACCGCGTCCTTGAGGTGGAAGCTCCAGAAGCGGTCGGGATACTTCTGGAGATACTGCATCGGGTCGCCGCCGCCGATCAGCATGTTCCCGACGTCGAGCTGCAGCCGAGTGACGGAGGGATCGAGGCGATTGATGAAAACGTCGAAGGGGATCTGGCCGTCGATCGGCTTCTGGTGATATGCCTCGTTGTGGAACCCGAGCCAGAGGCCCGCCTTGCGGGCGACCGCGCCGGCGGCATTGAAGCGATCCGCCCACTCCCGCCAGTCGTCGAGCGTCTGCTTGGTCCAGTCCTCGAAATCGGGCACGAAGAGGTACTGCTGGCCGAGGATCTTGGCCTTCTCGAGGCTGCGCTCCCAGCCGACGAAGATCGTGTCGGCGGACATGTGGCACGACGGCGCGCGCAGCCCCTCGTTCTTGAGCGTCGCCGCGACCTGCTGCGGCGTGCGCCCGAAGAGATTGAAGGACCAGAGCAGCTCGACGTCGGTGTAGCCGATGGCGCGCACCGCCGCGAGCGTGCGCTCGGGATCCTGCGCCATCGCGTGACGGACCGCGTAGGTCTCGAGCCCGATGCGGTCGAGTTTTTTCGCGGGTCCAACGGGAACGCGCGCGAGCATGCCACCCGCGGCCGCCGCGCTCATCGTGTGGAGAAAGTCGCGCCGTTTCACAGTGCCCTCATGGGAAGGTTGCGGAAGGTAGGGGCGCATGCTGCGCCCCTACACCACACATCCACAGAATTCTACCGTTCGCCGAACGTCTCAGCGAGCGATATCCTATCCGCATGATCAACCTCCTCGCGCTCCTCGCCCTCGTCGCGGGTATCCAGGACACCACGCTTGGCCTCATTCCCCGGCCCGCTCAGCTGACCCGCGGCACCGGGACATTCCTGCTTACGCCGGCGACCGTGGTGGTCACCGATCGCGCCACGCGTCAAATCGGCTACCAGCTCACCGATTGGTTGCAACCTGCGACCGGGTATCGCCTCGCCGTGAGCGGCGCAGCCAGAACGGCGGCGCGGACCATCTCGCTCCGCGTCGATCCGACCCTGTCGCGGCTGGGGGAGGAGGGATATCGGCTTACCGTCACGGGCACGCGCATCACGATTCAGGCGTTTCGTCCCGCGGGTGTGTTCTACGGTGTCGAGACGCTGCGGCAGCTGCTGCCCCCTGACGTCTTTCGCGCGGCCCCAGTCGCCGGGGTTGTCTGGACCGTGCCGGCGGTCGAGATCGAAGACATCCCGCGCTTCCAATGGCGCGGCGCGCATCTCGACGCGTCGCGCTCGTTCATGCCGAAGGAATTCGTCAAAAAATACATCGACCTGCTCGCGCTCCATAAACTGAACCGCTTCCACTGGCATCTCACCGACGATCAGGGCTGGCGCATCGAAATCAAGAAGTATCCCCTGCTCACGGGGATCGGCGCCTGGCGCCGCAACTCGCTCGTCGGCGTACAGCGCAGTTATCCCGACACCACCCAGTGGGTCTACGACAACGTGCCACACGGCGGGTTCTACACGCAGGACGACGTGCGCGAGATCGTCGCCTACGCGACGGCGCGCTTCATCACCGTCGTGCCCGAGATCGAGATGCCTGGTCACGCGCAGGCCGCGATCGCCGCCTATCCCTGGCTCGGCAACACCGGCGAGCAGCTCGAGGTCCTCAGGCATTGGGGCGTGGATGAAAACATCCTGAACCCGTCCGACTCGGCGATTCACTTCATGCAGGACGTCTTGACCGAGGTGCTGGCGCTGTTCCCGAGTCACTGGATCCACACCGGCGGTGACGAAGCGCCGAAGCAGCAGTGGCAGGCAAGTCCGGTCGCGCAGGAGCGCATCAGGCAGCTCGGGCTGCGCAGTGAGAACGAGCTGCAGAGCTGGCTCACCGCCCAGATGAGCCAATGGCTCGCCGCGCGGGGGCGCGCGTTGATCGGCTGGGACGAGATCCTCGAAGGCGGGATGGAAGGACTCGCGCCGAACGCGGTCGTCATGTCGTGGCGCGGCATCGATGGCGGCATCGCCGCCGCGCAGGCGGGACACGACGTCGTCATGACGCCGACGTCGAACACGTACTTCGACTACTACCAGTCGCAGGACCTGGCGAAGGAGCCGCTCGCTATTGGTGGCTTTCTGCCCCTCGAGACCGTGTACGCCTACGAGCCGGTGCCGCCCGCGCTCGACTCGACGCAGGCCAGACGGGTGCTCGGCACCCAGGGCCAGATCTGGACCGAGTACCAGCGCACACCCAAAAACGTCGAGTTCATGGTGTTTCCTCGTCTGGTCGCGCTCGCCGAGGTGGCGTGGACGCCGCGCGAACTCAGGAATTTCAGCGATTTTACCGCCCGGCTCGCGCAGCACGTGACGCGGCTCAGCGTGTTGGATGTGAACTATCGACCGCTGCGCTGAGCGCTATTGCTTGGTGTAGACTCGAACCCAGTCCACCATCATTGTGGCGGGGAAGATTGCGTCGGACTGCGGATCATGATCGAAGTTGCCGCCGACCGCGAGGTTGAGAATCACGAAGAACGGCTGGTCAAAAACCCAGTTGCCGTGCTGGTTCACGTCTGCCCGCGTCACGATGTAATGCTCGGTGCTGTCGACAAAATAGCGGATTGACTGACCGTCCCATTCGACGGCGTAGATATGGTAGTCCGTCGTAGTCACGGGTGAGTACGCGCGAGCGAACGGGGTATTGCCAGAATACCCGGGGCCGTGAACCGCCGAGCTGGTCGTGGTGCTCTGGCTGCCCTTATTCTCCATGATGTCCAACTCGCCGCAGGTCGGCCATCCGACGGTCCCGATGTTGTTGCCGAGCATCCAGAAGGCAGGCCACAGCCCCTGCCCAGCCGCCAGCTTGATGCGCGCTTCCACTCGTCCCCAGAATTCCGTCATCTTCCCGCGCGTCAAGATTCTGGCCGACGTGTAGCGGCACGGTCCGTACCAACAGCTGAGTCCGGCGGGCGCGACCCGGGCCACGATCTCCAACTCTCCCTGACCGTTCAAGCGGACGTTGGCGGTGTCCGAGGTGTAGTACTCCCTCTCATTGTTCCCCCAGCCGCCTCCACCCAGGTCGAAGCCCCACTTCGTGGTATCAACGCTGCTGCCGGCCGGCCCCTCGAATTCATCACTCCAAACCTGGACCCATACGGGCGGTGGAGGTGGAGGTCCCGGTGGTGGCGGCGGCGGTGGAGGCGGAGACACGGCACCCGACGCGCATGCCAACACCACGCACAGCGCGATCGCGGTTACCGGCCGATGGCTAACGGCTTGCATGCTCGATTCTAGCGTTTGTCGACCGGCATCGCCTTGGGCGTCATGCGCGGTGGACCGAGGTCTTGCGGCGTGAAGCGAAACGGGACGCGCGTGTTGGTAATATGGAACGCCCCCGTCCCGCGCATGCTGGAGAACCCGACGGCGATGGTCTGCAGCTCGTCGTATTTCGGATAATGGTCGCGGACGAACTCACCCACCCGGTGCGCGAACACGGACTGTTCGCTGTCCGACGACTGCGCAACTGGGGAATTCGAAAACAGAATCGTCATGTTCACGGAATTGTTGATGTTGATGCTGATCGCCTCCGTCTGGAACTCCTGCGCGAGACCGCGCTGCAGCGATAGCATGTCCTTGAGATCGGCACACGCCGCCAGCGCCCCCAGCAGGGCGATCAAGCCGACAAGCCGAGGCCTACAGACGCGCCGCACGACGCCAGTGCTCCGCGATGACCGCATGTCCTGCGGGTGTGGGGTGGACGCCATCGGCGGCCCAGTACTCAGGGGGTGCCCTGCGGACCCGTTGATTGAAGATCGATTGCAGCGGCACGAACGTCGCGCGGGCGTGCGTCGCGACGCGGGCCGCGGCGGCGCGACGCTGGTCGAATTCGGGGAACCAGCGCGCGTCCACCGCCCCCGTTCGCAGCACGAAGGGCTCGAGCACGATCAGGTGCACGCGCGGCAGAGCGCTGCGCGTCTCGGCCAGCAAGGCCGTGTACTGCTGCTCGTAGTCCTGGACGGTGCCGTTGTAACCGTGGTCCAGCTTGTGCCAAAAGTCGTTGACGCCGATCAGGATGCTGAGCACGTCCGGGCGCAGATTGACCGTGTCGACAGTCCACCGTTGCTGCAGGTCGGGCACCTTATTGCCGCTGACGCCGCGATTAAAGAAGCGCAGCCCGCTCGCCGGCCGCGCCGCAAGGACGGCGGACGCAACGAGCAGCGGGTAGCCGTTTCCGAGCGCACCCGCCGCGTTTGGCTCCGCGGAGTCACGATTGCGGCCGGCGTCGGTGATCGAGTCTCCTTGGAATAGGACGACGGTCGCCGTGGCCGCAGCCGCCGGCAGCGGCTCGGCGGCTGCCGCCGGCGATATCGCGGCTCCGGCCAGTATGGTCGTTGCGGCGATGAATTCTCGCCGATTGATCTCGTTCGACACGATCTTCTCCGATCTCCGCGCTACAGCCTCACATTCGCCGCTTCGACGATTGGGGAAGGCTCTCCGCGAATGCATTGAAGATGGGACGCAGGACTTTGTCCTCCGCCGGGGGAGCCGGATACTCGTGTGGGTCTAGGACGGCGCTGACCACCGCCGCGAGAAGAGTACGAGGTTCTTCATAGTTATTGGAGGAGCCCTTCCTCTGGGTAAACTGGCCGCTCCAGACCGAGCGCCTGAAGGACATGTCGTATACGTTGAAGCCCACGGTCATGGTGCGCGACCTCGACAGCTCGGTGTGCTCCTTATTGGTTGAATCCAGAGTCACCGTTTCGGTGCTGTCGATGACATTGGCGTCGATCCGCGCGAACACCACATACCGCAGTTTCGGAAGCCGAGCGCTCATCTCGTGGAGCGATGCAGAGTCGAGCTCTCCGACACGCCCATAGCGGTCGAGCAGCTCGCCGTGCGCTTTATCCCCGAATTCCGCGGCCACCGCGCCGGCCGGCGACACCTGGAGGAGAGGATGGGCCTCTCGGAGTGAATTGATCAGCAGGCTCTCGGACCCGGCTCGCGTGCGGGGGGAGTGTGCTGGATCGTCGAAGATGGACGTGACTCCACCGACCGCGATCCTCCCGCTATCCAAGCTCTGGTAGGTGAAGGTGGGGTCATGGCGCAGTCCAAAGACCTTCGGCGGATGAACGCAGCCAGCGAGGGCGCTGAGTGCGAGGGCTCCGCCCGCGAGCGTTGCTACTACCGTAGCTCTCATTGCTGCTCCTTGTGCCGTCTATCCCAGGGACTCCGCGAACGGCCACGTCCGAGCCTTCCACGACCATACTCCAAAGCACAGCACGCCCAACAGGAGCGCGCCGAGGCCGAAGGCGATTACCAGCTTAGGCGTGGTCGCAAAGATGAAGATCCAGCCGAGGAGCGCAACCAGGCTGGGGAGCGGATAGAGCCACATCCGATAGGGCCGCGGCATGTCGGGCGCCCGCCGCCGCAGCAGCGTGACCGCTCCTATCTGCCCGATGAACTGTACGAGAATCCGCGTCGTGAGCAGCGCGTCGATCACCATCCCCAGCGATACGAACCCCGCGACGATCGACAGCACGCCGAGCACCACCAGCGACACGTACGGGAAGCCCTGGGACGGATGCAGCCGCGCAAACACCTTGAAGAAGTAGCCGTCGCGCGCCGCCGCGTAGGGCACGCGTGAGTAGCCGAGGAGCAGCGCGAAGACTGATCCGAACGCCGTCCACAGAATCATCGCCGTGACGATCGTGGCGACGCCGGAGCCGTAGATCCGCTCCATGAAAATCGAGACTACGAAGTCCGCCTGCGGGTGCGACTCGACGGGGACGAACTCGCGCCACGGGACGACGCCGATGATCGAGAAGTTGATCGCGATGTAGATCAGCGCCACCGCGATCGCGCTGATGAGAATCGACCGCGGGATCACTCGGCCCGGATTCTCTACTTCGTCGCCGATGTAGCAGACGTCGTAGTAGCCGAGGTAATCGTACGCGCCCACGCGGGACGCAGTGCCGAGGCCGAGTAGGAAGCCCAGCGAGAAGTTGAAGGCGCCGGGCGGGAAGTCGAAGGCGACCTTGGCATCGAAATGCATCGCCCCTGTCGCGATCACGGCGATGACCGTCACGATCGTACCGATCCAGAGCGCGACCGTGATTGCCGCGATCGATTTGATGCGGCGGTAGAGGAGCGCGAGGTTGACGAGGCCGACGATCGTGATCACGAGCATCGTCTGGCCCGGCGTGATACCCTTCCAGATGTAGCCCAGGTAGTGCGAGAACCCGATGTACCCGGACGCAATCTCGAGTGGACCGCTCAGCACGAACTGCCATACAAAGAGAAAGCCCATCAGGCGGCCGACCGTCTCCGCCCCGTAGCCCTGGCGCAGATAGCCGAACGACCCGCCCGAGCCCGGCATCGCGGCGCCGAGCTCGCTCCAGACGGTGCTATCGCATAAGACGGTGATCAACGCGACGAGCCAGCCGAGCATCGCCTGGGGACCGCCCATCGCTGACATGAGCAGCGGGATCGTGATGAACGGCCCGATCCCAATCATGTTCGTCATGTTGAGCGCCGTGGCGTGTAGCAGGCCGAAGCGCCGGACCAAGGCGGGCGGAGCGCTGGTTTTGGGTTCTGTCACTTGTTCCGATTGAGCCGCAGCTCGAGATGCCGGCGCACGTCCGGCCACTCAGCAGCGAGGATGCTGTACATCACGACGTCACGCGCGCTGCCGTCGCGCCGAATGCCGAAATGGCGAACCACGCCGTCCTTTTTGGCGCCGAGCGCTTCGATGGCGCGCTGCGATCGGAAATTGAAGTTGTCCGTGCGGAGGCCGACGACCTTGCAACCGAGCGTGTCGAAGGCGTGGCCCAAGAGCAGGAGCTTGCAAGTCGTGTTGACGTGCGTGCGCTGGCGGCTCTTGCCGTACCACGTGTGCCCGATTTCCACGCGATCGATCGCCAGGGCGATGTCGTGATAGCGCGTCGACCCGATGATCGCCCCGCTCGGCACGTCACGCACGACCCAGGGCAGCATGTGCCCGTCGCGCTGGCCCTTCAGCGCCTCGGCGACGTACGCCTTCATCCCCTCGGGTGGCGGGACCGCGATGTACCAGAACTCCCACAGGCGGCCGTCACCTGCCGCCGCGGCCAACGCTTCACTGTGCGCTTCGGTCAGCGGCTCGAGCCGAATGCCGTGACCTTCGAGCATGAGCGGTGTGGGCGCCATCACGCCGGGGGAAGGTACAGCAAACTCCCAATCCGGCGAGCTACGAGTCGCGCTCTTTCATGGCGCGACGTAGTCCTGCGCGGCCACGATCTGCCAGCTCCCCCCGCGCTTGACCCACGTATCGGTGAACCGATACCGACGATTGAATTCGCCGGTAGCGCCACGACCTCCCACGACGAGCCACCCCGTCACAACGGCCGTCACCGCGCCGTAGCGGTGTACGGTCATCGACTCGTTGCGCGCTGCCACGACGGTGTCCGATCCCGCGACCACCGAGTTCAGCACCGTGGCCCGATCCATCATCTGGTCGTTTTCTGTATAGACAAACCGATCAGCCAAGAGTCGATCAAAAACGACCCGGTCGCGCTTCACCAGCGCGCTCGCCCAGGCGTCCTCTGATTGCAGCAAGGCGCGCGTGTCGGCGTCCTGCACGTTAACGGCGAGGAATGCGGCAAGCAGGAGTCCGATCATAGTGCGCTCACTCTCCCAGAACTTTGATGATGACCCGTTTCTTCCGCTTGTGATGCCCCCGTTCTTCGGACCAGGGTTATGTGACAGCCACGGGTGTCTGTTGGCCGTGCCGGGATCGTTCCTCGCGGTGAGGTCGGGCACGGCGCATCGCGACCTCGGCGGGGGTGTGGTAGTGCAAGCTTGAGTG
>WNFR01001322.1_pt1 | contig 40237 bp, 39 predicted proteins | sample 5400221 | NCBI WGS metagenome assembly WNFR01 (sample SAMN13153357, study PRJNA577476) | soil metagenome | isolation source: 40 cm soil under Madrone tree | place: USA:California | collected 2016-06-14 | reverse complement strand
ACCGCCACCGTCGAATCGATTCAGGAAAAACTCACTCGCTGTCGGCGGACTTTGGAGCAGATCCAGCCCGGCTGTACCAGCCCCAAGTCCGGAAAGCGGCAGCGATAAGTGCTTAGTTATTTAGCAGACACTACACTAGTACGTGGCAATGTCTTGAAGGGTCTGATTCTCTGATTTGAGAGATTCGAGATCCTTGTAGAGGAAGCGACCGTCTTCCGAATCCTGGGAGTCGGCAAGGAGAACGAGCCTGTTAGGATCTCGGTACGGGAGGGAGCGGAGAACGACAGCCTCGATCACACTAAAAATAGAAGTGTTCGCACCGATACCAATCGCGAGACTGATGACTGCGATCGCCGTGAATCCTGGCGATCTAGCCAATGAACGCAAACCGTAGTGGATATCCTGGAACAGCGAAGCCATTGCAGTTCCTCGGGCAATGTCCTGAGACAACTTCACTTGCTAGGCCAACCACGAAGAGCACTCAGACTGCCAGTCCGGCTAGTGTAAATCACTGACTACAAGGGAAATGGAAACTAGCCAACGGCGTCGAACTGAGTGACTGTGTTCATTCGCGGAAGAGGCTGTCCGAAAGTGAACAATCAGCCGGGCAGCGGACGCCCAAATGGTTTTTGATCACAAAAACACGAGCTGGGGGCGTCTGATCGACGCCCCTCCGGACGACATTCTCAAAGCGATTCCAAGAACGCCCGCAAGCGATCGTTCGCACGGAATCGACGGAATCGCGTGCCGATCGGTGCGACCTTCGCCAGCGCCTTCTCCTTCATGGCAAGATTCGCGTGCACATAGACATTCGTGGTCCCGATGCTCTCGTGTCCCAGCCATAGCGCGATCACGGCGATGTCAACGCCAGACTGCAGCAACGCCATCGCCGTACCGTGGCGGATGACGTGAGGTGACACTCGCTTCTTCTTAAGAGCGGTGCAGCGCAAGGATGCTTGCTCGACCGCTTTTCGCAATAGTAAATGGTTAGCGAAGCGTGTCAGCGGTTCTCCACGAATGCTCGGGAATGCCATTGCCTGCTCTGGTTGTCCCAACTCGCGGAACCAGTCTTTCAGAATCCGTGCGGTTCTGGGCCAGAGAGGGATCGAGCGATCCTTCCGACCCTTTCCATGCAACTGAACGTAGCTCTTGGTGCCGAAGGTGACATGGTTCTGGCGAAGACCGGATATCTCTGAGACGCGAGCCCCCAAATTGAACATCGTGAGCAGCAGGGCGTAGTCGCGCCGCCCGCACCAGCTCGCACGGTCCATAGAAACCAAGATGGCCTCCATCTCTTCCCGCGTCAAATACTCGCGCACTCTGGTATTAGCCCGTTTCAGCGGGATCGCCAGCACGCGAGTGGCTATGCCGACGCTCGCAGGATCACGTAACGCCACCATTCGATAGAAAGAGCGTATCGCCGTGAGCCGTAGATTGCGAGACGCAACAGTGTTGCCACGGTCCTTTTCCAGCGTGTCGAGGAATCTGAGGATGATCTCGGCGTCGAGCCGCGAGCCTCTAAAACGGCAGGTTCGGTGCCCGTCTCGCGATGAACGAACTGCAGCAGCAATCGGAATGTATCGCGATAACTTGCAACGGTCTGTAGACTGAAACGCCGTTGCGCAATGAGGTGGTCGGTGAAGAAGATCTGGAGCAAGGGTCCGACAAGAGTGGGGGCAGTCACCGGTTGGATCCTCCTTCTGTGTGCTGACTCTCAAAACGAGTACTGGCTGTGTGGAGGAGTTCCGGAGTGCCGCTCAGATACCAGTAGGTGTTTTCAGGACCAACGTGGCCGAGATACACAGCGAGGTGGGGCAAAAGTTCCTGCACGTCTCTTCTTCTCTCGCGATGCCAGAGGGTGAGCTTCCTCACCGCGAATGAGTGACGGAAAGAGTGGAGCGATGGACCACGTTCGCCAGGGACAGCCTGGATGCCAGCGCTCTTAAGCAGCCTGAGAAACGTCAACCGCTGCGCGTTGTAGTTCAGATGCTTGCCGTATCGGTTCATGAAGAAGGCTTTTACGTGTCGACCAGCCAACGCTTTCGATCTCTGAGTCAGGTAATTTCGCAACTGGCCCGCCACGGTTGGGTGTAGAACGACGTTGCGCGAGTTGCCGAACTTGCTGTCGGAAATAAGCAAGTGCGGTGGGTCCGCATTGAGCCTCACATCGTCGACTTCGAGAGCAAGAGCTTCGCCGATTCGCAGGCCAGTGCTTGCTAACAGACCCATCAGCGCATAAACCGTAACCCGTCGAAAAGGAGTGACTCTTTGAAGCCGCCAGGCCGCTTTCATCAACCGCATTACATCATCTTCGGAATACAGATGCGGAGTGCGGCGGCGGTACAGAGGTCGATAGATGTTCTCAGGTATCTCTGTTGCCGGCTCGAATGTGCGGATTTGGTGCAGGAAAGCACGTGCGACATAGAATCGAAGCTGATCACGGTATGGGTGCTGGCGGTCGGAACCAACAGCAACTCAGTCCAGGACCAACGAGAACCGGATCGGCCACGGACATTGTTGGTCGCGCCAGTAGGCAACGAAGCTCCGAAGAAGTTTCTCTCGGTGTTTCAGAGTCCTGCGATCCTGCGAGTTGCCGTGAGGATCGGCCCTGGCCACTGCACGTTTCAAGGCCAAGAACTGTTCCGCGTGGATAGACAGAGCTGCGAAAGTCATAGGGCACCTCCGGGCCATGGCAGTGCCACTTCCATCAGCGACTTCAGGTCGAGCTTGGCGTAAATCAGTGTCGTGGTGATCGACTTGTGTCCTAGCACATCGGAGACATCCTTGAAGGACGCACCGCCGTTTACCATCGCGGTCGCCGCGGTGTGGCGCAGGGAGTGCAATCCACGATTAGTGATGCCGACGGACGCAAATAGATATCGCATGCTGTTTCCTACGTGAGTGCGCCGACGTTGTTCAGTCAACGGAGGTCGCCTGGGTTCAAAGACGTGTGTCAGGCGTCTCCCTTGAACTTTCAGATAGGCAGCCATGGCCTGTCCCACATCTTGCGGAAGAGGGAGGATACGATCTCGATAGGTTTTCGCGCTCCGGATCTTCAAGCACCCAATCCTCCAATCGATGTCTGCAAGTGCGCTGTTGGCGACCTCCTCGGTACGAAGCCCGAGACGCAGGAGAAGCAGCAATAGTGCCCTGTCACGGAGGTTGCGGGCCTCCGACCTTCACTGGCTGACCAAAGCGCCCGCACCTGTTCCCGCGAGAGTCCCCGCGGCAAAGAAATGTGTTTCCGAGTGGCAATCGACGGCAACGCGGCATCCCAGCCCCGAGGGACGTGACCTTCGCGGGACAAATAGCGGACCAAGCTGCGGAGGATCATCAACCAAGTTGTCTGAGTCCCCCGATTGTGCAACCGCGCGAACTCGGTCGTCAGAAAACTGAGCGAAATCGTTGAAGCGGATCTTATTCCAGTCAACGTCCCCACTGGGGAACCGCGACGACAGAAGCATGTGGACAACGTGGTGGTGGAGGTTGCGAGTGGAGCGTGATAGACCACGCGCCGTTAGCGGTAGGCATCGTACTTGGACTCAACATCTGAGATGGACAAATCATTCTTGGTCGGACTCGGCATGCATCTTCTCCATCCGGCTGGTTGCCGGTGCGGAGGAGTGTGCACGCTCTATGTCAATCACCGCAACGCCATCAGGCAGTGTTCACGCGAATCGCGAAGAGAGCGGAAGGCCAAGTTCACATAGTCCGAGCGATGACATGACATTCCTATGTTGTCAGCAAGATAGGAAACTGTAGTGGTGGAATCGTCCCATGACGGCAAGATAGTGGACAAGTACTTCGCTTCGTCCTGACTTCAGGGATTCCACGAGATAGTCGACTGCCTCTTTTGTTCTCTGGTTGACTTCGTCGAGCTTCATGATTTTGTCTCCAGAACAGGCGCGGAAGCCGCGAAGGGTGGCAGGGCGCGCGAGTGGAAGCGCGGGACGTGCCAAACTGCTTTTTCTTTTAGTTTGGCGCGATACCGGCGCAGGCCCGAAGCAACCATTCGAGCCCGTTCAAGGGCGCACATCCGACAAGGCTGGAGAAACCGAAGCGGAAAGTCCGGACAACGTGGAGCGCGGGCAAAAATTGTGACAGGACGGACGAAGATACGGGAGGACGGTTTAGCTCAGCGACCCGCCAGGATCGAGGCTACGGAGACCTCGTCAATACCCTTCACAGGTCCCGCTGGGCGAGACGAATGGAATCATCCTGGCTGTACGCTGCACAAACAAAGGCTGTTCTCAAACGTAAGCTCAGAGAGGCACACAAGGCGAAACACAAATGACAAGCAGCGGCTCCGGGCGCACGCTCGTCACTGTTAAACAGGCTGGGTGGCGCCGCCCGCCGCAAGACCCAGGAGGCGTTTCTGGTCTTGGCCCCCGCCCTTCTCTCGGTGGACCGCTTTCGAAAGGCGTGGCGCAGAAACGACCCCGCACCCAACCCTGGCTGGTGCGCTCGCCAGATCAAGGCGTCGAGGCCAGAAGGATGTCGTCGATTTTGAAAGAAAAGGCGCTCAGGTCCGTTCGGAGCATGAGCACCCTTGGTAGTCAGTTTACTTAGACCGGCTTTACGTTCTCTGCCTGAAAGCCTTTCGGACCTTTCGTGACATCGAACTGTACAGTCTGGCCTTCTTGCAAGCTGCGGAAGCCGCCCGCCTGAATCGCCGAGAAATGCACGAAGACGTCTTCGCCATTTTGACGGCTGATGAAGCCAAAGCCCTTCGCGTCGTTAAACCACTTCACTGTTCCAGTTTCCATTGGTGTTCCTTTTTCCGATTTGAGTTTTCTGCTGAGAAGAGTCGCTGCCGGTGAGAAGGGGTGACGCTGGTTGGCGGAACCGATTTTCAACTGCGTTTGAACCAAACTTAGCCGATGTCCTTTGGATGCATCCCTGCGGACAAACGACTCAGATTCTGTAAGGTCGGGAAAAGCCCTCCACAGGCCCGCCCTGATACCTGGTCAGCGCCACGATTGGCGTCTCGACAAGCGCGCCTCATAGCGCCCGCGTCGGTCAGTTGTGAACACCGGCAGAAGGATCACTCAACGCGATCAATTGTCCAGGCGGATAGTCTTCCTGCCTGAGAGGAGACTCGGGAGCGGTGTTGACGATCGTCATGATCTCGCCGCTCACCATCCCCTGGATCGTGAGACGTTGACTCTCAACCGCGACCACCCGGTAGGTCTCGTCAAAAATCGCCATCTGGTCTCCTTTTGAAGATTAGATGCGGCCGCGGTCACCAACGACCGGGACACACAAAGACCTCGCGCCTGCGAAGTGAATATCCGATGGTGGAGGCACGTCGGCTGCCGTTTTCTGTTTTGTACAGGATTCCTTGTCTTTTCAGCATCCTGCGCGGGGACCTTCCAGAGGGTGGAGATGTCCAGTGAGAAATAATTGCTCTACGATCCGCTCCATTGAACCAAGGAAAGCGAGAGCCCGAAGGAAGAAGCATCCTCACGGCTCGAAGCAGAGCCGTTTGGGTGCTCCTCAGGATGCTCTTCTTCCGGGGCGGGCATGCCTTGCGGAAGGTCAAATGCCCAGGGAGGGTACCTGTTTCGGCTTTCATTGCTCAGGTGCGCGCACATCCAGTCAGCCGACAAGGGACTGTGCACGGGGCATTCCTCGATATTGCTCCCCCGAATGCGCCTTGACCTTGACGGGTGTCAGATGCCACACTACAGGCCGCGAAGATCGCGGGGGCGTTCCCGCTTTACGGTTACGCTGGATATGAACAACCTACGTATTATCAGTAGTATACGTTAGTTTTGCATTCCCATTTCCGCACCCAGACTTCGTTTTGAACAAGGACAAATTAAAGAGCAGAAAGGCCGGCCCTGGGTCGGTTTGGTTTGTGAGCGCGATGCCATACCTGATTGGCCTCATCTACGCGGTGCACATCCTGGTGTGCTTTTTCCTGATTATCGTTGTGCTGCTGCAGAGTGGCAAAAGCGGCGACATCGCCGCGGCCTTCGGTGGCATGGGCAGCCAGACAGCCTTCGGTCCCCGCGGTGCTGCCACTGCCCTTTCCAAGGCGACCACGTGGTCGGCAGTACTGTTTATGCTGACCTCCATCACGCTTTCAATCTTCGCCGTGCGGCGCAGCGCTGCTACGACCTCTGGGTCAGTCTTGTCGAACATAAAAGGATCGCAGACTACATCGCAGCCGGCTGCGCCCGCACAACCGCCGGCGCAACCTGCACCTGCGAAATAGGACTGCCGACATCGGAAGCTCTCCCCTCGGGAGGGCTTCTTTCTTGCTTCCATGGTCGCCACCGCGAGCGGCACCGCGGTGTCGACTAAAATATCTTCATGATTCACGAGATCCTTCCAGTCGGGCCCCTGCAATGCAATTGTTCGGTGGTCGGCGATGAGGCGAGCCGTGAAGCGATCGTCATCGACCCCGGAGACGGCCTTGACGAGATCCTCGCGCTCATCGAGAAGCATCATCTGCAGGTAAAGCAGATCGTCATCACGCACGCTCACATCGACCACGTCGGGGGTGCGATGAAGTTGCGCGCCCTAACCGGCGCGCCGATTCTCCTGAACCAGAACGACTACGCGCTTCTGAAAATGCTCGACGTGCAAGCCACCTGGATTGGAATGGCAACGCCCGGCAAGGTCGAGGTCGACCAAACCCTTGGGCAAGCCGACGTCGTGAAAGCAGGATCGTTGGAGGGGCAAGTTCTGCACACGCCCGGCCATACCGAGGGCAGCATCTGCTTGTACTTCCCCGCCGAGAAGAAACTCATTGCCGGAGACACTCTGTTCGCGGGCAGCATTGGACGCACGGATCTCCCGGGCGGGTCGTTTGAGAAGATCCTCGATTCCCTTCACGATCGTGTGCTAGCCCTGCCCGACGAGACCGTCGTTGTGCCCGGTCATGGCCCACTGACCACAATCAGGAAGGAGCGCGCGAGCAATCCGTTTCTTGTGAAAAGGTAACACCGGTTTCGCTGTCGCAACCCGGTGCGGCTCAGGAATTCAGAACGTCCAGTACTCGACTCACACCTTCCCGAAAGCCCTCTAGCGGAGTAATCAGGCTGAGCACCAAATAACCGTCCGCCGGAAAATCGTAGAAGTGTCCCGGATGGACCAGCACGCTTGTCTTGCGCAGCAGGTCGATGGCGAGATCCTCGTCAGACTGCGTGGCCGGCACCCGCAAAACGGCGTACCATCCGCCCTCGACCTCAAGCCGTACGCAAGTCTTTTGCCGTGCCAGTTGCTGGTCGAGTTGCCGAAGATTGGCCCGCGCCCGGTCAAGTAAAAGGGCCTGGACGCGCTTGCGTTGGTTAAGCAGCGTTGGAGTTGCCAGCTGAAGCGGTGCATTCATCGAGAGGTAGGTGTCGGCAACGACTTCCAGACGCGCCACCGCTTCCTTCTTTCGCTCCTCGCTTCCGCTCACGACCACCCACGCGACTTTCATCTGGGGAAGCCCACAAACCTTGGATAGACCGCTCAGCGTGAACGTGAGAGTCTCGTGATTCGCCGCAAAGCTTGGGCGGGTTGCGCCGTCGTGCGCATAGTCGAGAAAAACCTCGTCCGCAATCAGCGCCAGGCCATTTTCTTCGCAAAAGCGGCTGAGATCCGCGCTCTCCGGCTGCTTGGTGTAGGAGCCGGTCGGGTTGTTTGGATGAACCAGGACAATCGCCCGCGTGCGGGGACTCACGGCTCGGTACAGCGAGGGGAGATCGATTTGCCAGCCGTGATCGTAGAGCAGTGGATAGGGCACCAGCCGCACATCCTGGAGATCTGCCAGAAATTCAAACAGAGGGTAGCTCGGCTTGGGAACCAGAATTTCGTCGTCCGCATTGCACAACAACCGAAACACGTAGGAATAGCCCTCGCTGGTGCTGGTAGTAAGAACGATCGATTCGGGATCCAGGTCGTAGCCCTGGTGGTCATTGCGGTAATAGCCGGCGACCGCTTGACGCGCCCGCAACAGACCTTTTGGCTGCGGGTCGTAATCCATCGCTTCGGACTGCGAGAGCGACGACAGGATGGTTCGCTCGTCATAGTGAAGGCTGGCTCGCGTAGGGTTCGAGACGCTGAGGTCCAGAATCTCAACGCCACTGGCACGAAGCTCCGCCTGCGCTTGCGAAAAGCGATTCGGGGTTAGCTTCCAGGCGGTGCGTTTGGAAAACATTGCGCAATCAATCCACGCTGCGGGCCCGTAGGGTTCGGGCCGACAGAAAAATTTGCGGGCTGCAGGGCGCCTGTTCCCTCGTTCCCGCCTTATGGCTCGAGGTAGAAGCCGAACTGCTGTGGCGGCGGAAGCGTCTTTTGCGTCCAGTACTGGTGCTGGGCTTCGCGCACCGCCACGATCTTGCCCTGAAATTCATCCGCCAGGTGATCGTAGCGGATGAGCACATTGTCCAGCCAGTAAGGACGGTTCTCGCGCAGCCACGCTTTTTCGTACATGCCCCGAAGGCGAGTCGTCGCGTCGCGCATATCTTCGAGGCGCGCGTTGATCGCGGAGATTTCCTCCAGGTCGTTGTTGACCCGGTCACCATCGGAAAGGTTACGGTACGCGTCCCAGTAGAAGCGGTTGATCTCGGTGGTGAACTGGATTTTCATGCCCAGCGCATCGAGACGCCAGGCGGCAAAGATCATGTCATCCAACGTGTCGGCGTTCGCCCGCGCCGCATTTCGCTGCCGATACAACGACTCCAGGGCGTGCTCGGCGCCCAGCCGGACATCGCGCGCCGCCGGCAAAACCATCTGCATCAACTGCGATCCGGTGGTGTCAAACGGGTCCGACCAGAACAGGTTGTCGTCCGCTCCTTCCTTCCATCCGGCATTTCTCAACGCCCCGTGAGCCCGGTCCAGATTCTCAAGTACGTGTTTGAAGGTGTCGTCGGAATTGCGGTAGAAGGCCCAATCGTAGCTGTTCTTGAAATCATCAATGCTGGACTCCCCGGGTTGCCAGCCAGCGGCCGCGCCGAATGCCATTGCCGGCCAGGTCATGTCGAAGAGGGACTCGCCATCATCGTCCCAGGTCGTGTTCAGTTCTCCGATGGCGCCGACCTTCTGACCATCGCGCACGAAATTGCGGATATTGACGTACGCCACGTCGAGATTGGGCCAAATTGCGTTCCAGTCACTCGCTCCCGGCGCGACCATGATCGCCAAACCAGCATCCTTGTACGGTTTAAGAATCGCATCGTAGCTCGGCTTCGCGTCGTAATCCCAAGGCACAGCGATGATGTCCTTGGGAAGAATTGTCAGCAACTCGGGATATTTCACCGCAATGTCACCCCAGAACATCAGTTGCTTGTGGTAGGGCTGGAGAATCTCATGCACTTTCTGAAGATGCTCCATGTAAACGCGCCCCAGGCCGGCTTGATCGGCACGCCCCTTGGTCTGGCCCTTCCCCAGTTCAAATGTCTCGTCTGCGCCAATGTGCAGAAATGGACCAGGAAACAGCGGCACCAACTCCGCGTACAGGCTCTTAATGAAGTCGTAGGATTTCTCGTTGGTCGGGGTCAGCACGTGCCCGTGCGGCCTCTCGGCAACCTCGGAGTAGATCTCATACTTCAGCGCATGATGCAGGTGGCCAAAGGCCTGCTGTTCGGGCAGGATGGTTACATAGTATTTCCCCGCGTAGTCGACGATTTCCTTGATCTGCTCCGGCGTCAGCGCAGCCTCTTTCGGAGCCATCAGCGGCTGGCTGTCGAAGTCGAACACGTGCTCCATGTAGAGGCCCAGCAGATTGACCTTATACGCGGCCAGCGTGCGGATCTGCTTCTTGGTGTACTCCAGGGTGGGTATCGGTCCGCGGCTGATATCGTCGTGCACGCCGCGCCACAGCATGCTCGGCCAGTCACGGATCGAAATCGCCTGACACTCGAGGCCCGTCCCCTTGGGATGGAGCAGCTGGCGCAGGGTCTGGACTCCGTAGAACAGTCCCTGTCCGCTGGCACCTGCAACCAGGATGCGGGATTGGTCGGCGTAGAGAACATAGCCCTGTTCCGCCGCGTCCTTGTCAGTCTTCAGCCCCTTGCTCTCGAGGTAAGAGCGGAGTCCGGTGTCGGAAAGGTGGCCAAGCACGATCGCATTTTCGGCTTCGGGCGCTCCTCGAGCAGACCCGATGGCGAGCGTCATGCCCGATTGATCGTGAATCTCTTTCGCCAGAATCTCGGCTGCGACGCGGTCGTCATCGAAATGGAGTGCCTCCACCAGGATTCGGCTGGTCGATGTCACCTCGAAAGCGCCGTCACCGATACGAACTTCCTTGGGCGCGGGCAACACCTTCAGGGATGCGCCTGCCGGAAAGGTTTGGGTAAACGAGAGAGCCGAGACCAGAATGAGTAGGGACAGGCAGGGGAAAAAACGTTTTTGAGTCATCTCTCCGCACTTTCAGTGGGATGTGGAACGCGCAAGCAACACCGGAAATCTCAATGGCAATGTGTTTGTGGTGCGGCGGAAGGCTTCCGTGACCAGGGGAGCGCTCACTTTGCGAAGGCTTCCTTGTTCACCACGTAGGGCATCCTGGTAAGGTCTCCACCGTAGTTCCCTTCAAGGACGTCGATCAGGCCCTTTACACACCGTCCAGCCATGCCTCGGTCGGGGTCAGTGGACAGCCGCGTGATTTTTGCGGCGCTGGCAAAGTGCGGGTACAGACGGCAGCGGTCTTCGATGGCAGCGTCCCGAAGCGGTGAGTCTGCTGGCAAGGGCTCTTTTTCATAGACATCGAGCGCGGCCCCGGCGATCCATTTCTCTCGCAGGGCCCTGGCTAAATCAGCTTCATCGATCACCGGGCCTCGGGAAGTGTTTATCAGGTACGCGGTCGGCTTCATCATGCGAAGGGTGCGCTCGTTGAACAAATGAAAAGTGGGCGTGGGGCTCTCGTCGTCACGAAGAAGAGGCACATGCACGCTTATGTAGTCGGCGGCTCCGAGGGCCTCCTCCAAAGTCGCGTACCGGATCCAGCATTTCTCACGACTGATGCCGCGCGCATGGCGAAGACCCTGGAGTTCCTGGATGGCTTTCACGTAGTCCTGATTCTGGTAGGCCGGATCGTAGCACAGGATGTTCATGTCGAATCCCGTGCACTTCTTGATCATGGCCAGGCCGATGCGCCCGGTTCCGATGACCGCAATCGTCTTGCCCGTAACTTCATCGCCCAGGAAAGGCAGGTACGGGTGCCAGAAACCCCACTTGTTCTCGCGGGTCAGGTGCTCCGCACTCCACAACCGGCGCGCCAAATCCCCCATGATGAAGAAAGCAAACTCGGCCGTCGCCTCCGTCAGCACATCGGCGGTGTTGGTAAAGGGAATGCGGTAGCGGTTGGCGTCAGCGCGGTTGATATTGTCGAAACCAACTGCGTACTGGGCAACGACCTTGAGCGTGCCCTTTCCTGCTTCGAACAGTTCCGCGTCCACCTGGTCACGAAGAGTCGTAATCAGCCCGTCGATCCCCGACTTCAATTTTTCGACGACGTGGCTTTTCGAAGGGGGTTCGGGACTCCCGTAGACCTCTACCTGGTAGCCGCGCCCGCGTAGCAGGTTGATCGCCTCTCCGATGTCGCAGGTCGCAAAGACGCGCAGTGGCTTTCTCATCGTTCTCTCTGGCTAAAATCCCGAAGCAGGCTCTCAAAAATGAGGATGCTAAAAAAAGACTCAACAGTGTACTCCACGAGCAGGGCGAGTGCGATTGCCGAGACTGATTGCTTCTGGCGGCGGCGCGCCAATCCGGGCGATGCCCGGCGCACCCCTTGTGCGAATCTGGGCTGTCTCTCGGCGATCGCTTTCCGCAAGCTGACGATGTTGGTTCGCGGCAGGTTGGTTGCACTTCTTGATGTGTAGGAGTTCCATGGCTTCCTGGGCCATGTGCTCTGTACTGACCTTGAACGCCTGGATGAGTTCCCAGGCAGATCCCGAACCGATGGAGGATCCTTCCCGGTGCCCGGGGCACGACCATGGACTGCGCGCTCACGAAATACAGACGCGCCCAGCCCAACGCCAGCCGGATACCAGGCGGGGCGCTAAAGGTTCCTCGAGGTCCACTGGCTGATTCGATCGAGCGCCTTGTTTAGGTTCTCGAGCGAATTGGCAACGCTGAAGCGCAGGTAGCCTTCGCCAAAATCGCCAAAAGCGGTTCCGGAAAGACACGCCACCCCGGCCTGCTCGAGCATGGCGTTGGCAAGCTTGCTGGACGACCATCCCGTTCGGGTGATATTTGGAAAGGCATAAAAAGCGCCCTTTGGCATCCTGCACGAAAATCCCGTGATTTTGTTCAATCCAGCCACGAACGCGTCGCGCCGTCTTTTGAACTCCTCCCGCATACGGTCGACGGAGGACTGGTCTCCAGCGAGTGCCTCCACCCCGGCGATCTGCGTAAAGCTGGCGGTGCACGAATTGGAGTTGGTCATCAGCCGCGTCATCTGGGCGGCAAGGTCGGAACGCATCACGCCATAGCCCATGCGCCAACCGGTCATGGCATAGGTCTTCGAAAAGCCGTCGAGCAGGATGGTCCGTTCCTTGAATCCGGGAATCGACATGATGGAAAAGTGCTCGCCCTCAAAAATCAGCCGGCTGTAGATCTCGTCGGAGAGCACCATGACGTTGCGGTCGCCGATCGCGTCCGCGATGTCGTGGATTCCTTGCTTGCTGAGTACTCCGCCGGTGGGATTGTGGGGCGAATTCAGAATGATCAACCGGGTCCGGTCGTTGATTCGCGACGCGAGCTCCTTGACGTCGAAGCCGAAATCGCGCTCCTCGCGGAGTTGGATGGGCACGGCACGGCCCCCGACGTAGTGAATCATCGACTCGTAAATCGGGAAACCGGGATTGGGATAGATCACCTCATCCCCCACATCCACCAAGGCCAGCGTCGAAAAGAAGATAATCGGCTTCCCACCTGGCACAACCACCACTTCTTCGCTTGAAACCGGCACGCCTCGGGTGCGGCTCACATGCTCGGCGATAGCCTGACGCAATTCGGGCAGACCTGCCGAGGGACCGTAGTGGGTCCACCCCTTATGCAAAGCGTTGACGGCGGCTTCTACCACGTTCGAGGGCGTGTCGAAGTCGGGTTCTCCGATTTCCAGGTGGATAATGTCCTTGCCTTGCCGCTCGAGCACCCGGGCTTTATGCAGGACTTCAAAGGCGGTTTCGGTTCCCAACCGCGCCATGCGGCCGGCCAAACGGAGTTCGTACTGCGTGGCATTTTCCATGGTGGCAAACCGAGGCATTATACGCCCAACGTCGATGCTCACAGTATGGGGTTCCTGGGGGCCGTCCGGCGAAACGAGCCGCGCCGAATCAGGGTCGAGCGTTGTAGCGTGTTGGGAATAGCGCGTGTGGACTCCCGCAGGACACAGATGATGATCCAGGCCATGGGAGGAGATCGCCAAGGAGAAAAAGGCGCTCAGCGAGGGGTCGTGGACTTACTCCGACACGGTGTGCTCTTCGCTCTGCGATCGCAGGACCCGATCCACGGAGTAGGGCGCCCGACGGGACGGTTCGTGGTAGTGACGTACCTGCATTTCTCCCAGGAGTCCAACGGCCAGCATGTTGAGTCCGGCCAGGAACAGCACCGCCGCGAAGATCATCAACGGGCCGTGCTGGACCAGCAGGTCCGAGTGGTGGAATACCTTCCGCTCGACCAGCCATCCCGCGATGCCGAACCCGCTCAGGATGCTGACCATGCCCACGGTTCCGAAAAAGTGCAGAGGGCGCGAGAGATAACGCAGCAGGAAGCGGATCGTGATCAGATCGAAGAACACCCGGAACGTCCGCGAAATACCGTAGTGCGAAGCGCCCCGCTCCCGGTTCACGTTGCGGATCGGAACCTCGATGATGGACGCGCCGTGCCAGGAAGCCAGTGCGGGGATAAAGCGATGGAGTTCCCCGTAGAGCGGCACCTGCTCGAGAATTTCCCGCCGGTATGCCTTAAAGGTGGTACCGAAATCGTGGATCTCCACGCCGCTGAGCTTGGCCATCAGCCAGTTCGCAATGCGGGATGGAATGCGACGCAGCCACAGATTGTCGATCCGCTGCTTGCGCCAGCCGCTCACAATGTCGTAGCCCTCCCCGATCTTCTCGATGAAAATGGGGATATCGGAGGGGTCATGCTGCAGGTCGCCGTCCATCGCAATGATGTATTCCCCGCGAGCATGGTCGAACCCCGCGGCGAGCCCGGCGGTCTGGCCGAAGTTCCGGCGCAGCTTCACGACCGTCACGCGACTGTCAACCGCGGCAATCTCGCGCAGTAACGGGAAAGTGCGGTCGGAGGAACCATCGTCGACCAGGACGATCTCAAAACTCTCTCCGTTGGCCTCCATCACCGCCTTCAACCGATCGTAGAGGTCGGTGACATTTTCCTGCTCGTTGTGCAGGGGTACGACGATGGAATACTTTGGCATGGAAGCTTTCATTATACGGGAAACCGCCAGAAAGTCGCGGCCTCCACCCGGGCGCAGGCGCTTCAGGACACCAACTAATCCGGCGGCCTTGGCGGCAGAGTCTTCGGATTCGCCTGAATCTCCTTCATGACTTCCTGGATGGCGCGCTCCAGCTGCGGATCCTGTCCTTTCACCACCAGATCCGGGCGGTTATCCACCTCAATATCGGGAAGCACGCCTTTGTTCTCTACGACCCATTTGCTGTTCAGGTCATAGCGCGAAAATTCGGGACGAGTGATGTAACCGCCGTCCAGGAGAGGAATCTGTCCGCGAATACCCCGCACGCCTCCCCAGGTCCTTTCGCCGATGAGCGGACCCAGCTTGTACGCCTTGAAGAAGTAGCTGAAGATGTCACCGTCGGAGGCCGCGTACTGGTTGGTAATGCACGCCATGGACCCGTGGAAGACCACCGGAGGCACGGTGCCTGGTTCCCAGTTGCGGGCCGTCCCCATACCCACCAGAATGCGGCGCAGCCTCGCCAAGATCAGTTGGTCCACGAATCCGCCCCCGTTGTAACGCACGTCGATGATCATTCCCTGCTTGCGGATTTGCGGAAACCACTCTTTGACGAACTCGTTGAGTCCGGGCCCACCCATGTCGGGGATGTAGACATACCCAACCCGCCCGTTTGTGGCCGAGTCCACTTTCTTGCGGTTGCTCTCCACCCAGTCTTGCTCGCGCAACGACAACTCATCGGCGATCGGCCGCACCTGCACGGTGTGCGATCCTTCTTCGGTGGGCTTGGAGTTGATGGTAAGAGTCACGGTCTCGCCGGCTGCATTTGTGAGCAGCTCGAACGGTGTTTGCGGGGCTCGCAGCGCCCGCCCGTTGACGGCGATCAGGTAGTCCCCTTCTTTCACTTTAACGCCCGGCTCGGTCAGCGGCGAACGCGCCTGAGCATCCCAGTTCTCTCCCGCAAATATCTTCTTGAAGCGGTAAACCCCGGTCGCATGGTCGACTTCATAGTCGGCGCCCAGCAGACCAACATTGACCGGATGCAATTCGGGATAGTCGCCGCCGCCCACATAGGTGTGTGAATTGGACAGATCGCCGATCATCTCGCCCATCAGGTAAGTCAGGTCGTAGCGGCTCGCCGCATAGGGCAGAAGCGGGGCATACTTATCGCGTTCCTTTTCCCAGTCGACCCCGTTCATGGCAGCTTCAAAAAAATAGTCCCGCTCCTGCCGCCATACTTCGTTGAACATCTGTTTCCACTCCTGTATCGGGTCCACTTCCATACGTAGTCCGGCGAGATTCAGGACGCCATCGCCCACCTTCTTGGGCGCATCCGCTTTCGTGTCGATGATCCCGTAGGTGTGCGCGCCGGGACCTGTTCCGCTGCTGTAGAGGACCTTGGAGCCATCGTGGGAGAGCGCGAACTGGTCGACGTTTTCAATGAGTATCTTGTCTTTGCGGTCCTTGAGATCGAACGCGTGGATGGCAGGGGCTTCCCCGGGAACCGGGCCCGACAGGCCCTGAATGGGCGTCGTGGAGTAGATCACGAGGTCCTTGGCGGCGCCCAGCGTCCCCAACGCGGACGGCGTCATGGGCAAGGCGACGATGCGATTCTGAATGCCTTCCAGATCGATCTTGAAGTCCTTGGCTGCGTCTTTCGCGTCGGGCTTGGGCTGCTCGTCTTCTTTGCCCTTCTCTTTGCCCTTATCGGCCTTGTCCTTTTCTTCGCTTTTCCTGTCGTCCTCTCGGGCGGTTGTGGCGGGCTCGTCCTTCTTGATCGCGACTTCGTCGCTCAAGGCGGGGAAAGGAGACGGCTCGTCTGCCCGCAGCGTGGCGACATAGACCCGCGCCGTTTTCGGATTGGAGAACTCAAAATCGTAATTTCCGACTACCTCGTTAAAGTCACGGTTGGAAATGAAGTACAGATATTTGCCCGCCGGATCGAAAATGGGCGAATTGCTGTGGGTGAAGCTCGTGGTGACGGACGTGATTTTCTTGTCCGCGAGCGAGTACAACAGCACAAAGCTGTTCCCGTTCTCATCCGGCTTGTCATAGGCCAGCCACTTGCTGTCGGGAGACCAGGAGTAGTTGGTGATTTCCCCGTACTTGGCGCGGTCCACCTCCACCGGCTTCTTAACACCCAGATCGGTGTACCAGAGCCGCAGGTCCTTGTCGGCCCAAGCCAGCTTCTTGCTGTCCATCGACCACACCGGGGGAAACTTGAAGCCCTTGTAGCCGCTCGTAATTTGCTGCTCCTGGCCTTGACCGTCCTGCGGCACAACAAAGAGCTCGTCTTCTCCGGTTCGATCGGAGATATAGGCGACCCAGTGGCCGTCCGGCGACCACGCCACTGCTTTCTCCCGGATTCCCTCGGTGCGCGTCAAGTTGCGCGCGCTTCCTTCTTTTGCCGGTACCGTGAAGACGTCCCCTCGCGCCGCAAAAACCGCTCGTTTCCCGTCGGGCGCGATGTCGAAGTCGGTGATCAGCCGGCCCACGCTCGCCCAATGTTTCATGGTTTCGCCGGTCTCCCCCGGAACCGCGATGGTGAGCTTGTTCGCTACCTTGCTCGCCAGATCAAAGCGGTACAAGTACCCCGCGTTCTCAAACACGATGGCGTCGGGACCGAGACTGGGCCACATCAGGTCGAAGTCACTGAACTTGGTCAACTGCTCGATCTGTTTGGAACCGAGGTCGTAGCTATACAGATTCAGCTTATGTCCCGGGCCACGATCCGAACTGAAATAGATCGTGTTGCCGTGCCACATGGGGAAGGTATCGGTGTAGTCGGTATGCGGAATCTGTTGCTCGAAGACATTTTGCCTGATGTCGTAAATGTAGATGTCCTGCGCCAGTCCGCCCGTGTATCGCTTCCAGGTCCGGAAATTGCGGAAGATCCGGTTGTAGGCGATCTTCGAGCCATCCGAAGAGAAAGAGGCCAGGCCGCCCTGATCGACCGGCAGAGGCTCGGGAAGCCCCCCGTTGATGCTGACGCTATAGGGACGCTTGATCCAGCCGTTGGTGGCATCGCTCCGGGACAGGAACAGGATGCGCTTGCTGTCTGGAAACCAGGTGACGACCTCATTGTGAATGCCCATGCGGTCGGTGAGAGGCTGCGCGCTTCCCTGGTAAAACGTAAGTTGCTTCGGCTGACCGCCCTCAGCGGACATCACATAGACGTTGAAGTTGCCGTCGTACTGGCCCGTGAAGGCAATCCACTTTCCATCGGGGGAAAACTTCGGAAACAGTTCCCTTCCCGGACTCGCGGTGAGTCGCCGCGCCAGGCCTCCGCTGGTCGAGGCCAGCCAGATGTCCCCGCCGTACACGAAGGCGACCTTATCCTGGTAGACGTCTGGAAAACGCAGCAGCCGGCCTTCCCGCGTTTCCTGTGATAGGGCAGGCATGGCCAAACAGACCAGCCAAAATAGCAGGCACTTCCTGAGCGAATCCATCAAGGGCTCCTCGAAAACAATGGGGATCAGCGAGTCGCGAAGGGCAAGGTTCATGCGGAACGGGTCATTGTAGCAATGCCTGGGAGTGCTGCCCGTACCAGAGGCGCGGTCCCGACAGTCTCCCGGGTTCAGTGACGCACGGCCTCCCTATGGACGGTCGAACCGACAAAACGAAAGCCAAACGCTTCTCGCCGCCAGAAGGAGTTTTGTTGAACGCCTCGGAATCACTCGTACCGCAGCGCCTCGATCGGGTCGAGATTTGCGGCCCGCATTGCCGGAAACATTCCGCTGATCACTCCGACGACAGCCAGGATCATCACCGCGATCAACAGGATCTTCGGCTCCACGATCAGGCGAATGTCGCCCGCCTCGGCATGTTGTGCCATGGCGCTGTACAGCGTGAGTGACCCCACCGAGAACGAAACCAGGTAAGACAGCAGAACGCCCAGCACCCCACCCGCCGCCGTGATCACCATGGCCTCGGCCAGGAACTGGAAGAGAATGTCCTTCCGGCGCGCACCCAGCGCTTTCTCTACGCCAATTTCGCGCGTGCGTTGCGTTACCGAAACCAGCATGATGTTCATCAACCCGATGCCGCCGATGCCGAGTGTGATGGTCCCGATGAACGCCAGCAGAATCTTGAGGCCCAGCGCAATGATGTTGAATTGCGCCAGCTGCTTTTGCGCGTCGAACACGAATACCGCCCGCAGATCGTCGGGTTTGAAGTTATGTGCGCCGGCGAGAGAATCGCGAATCGTCCGAGTCAGCTTTTCGTGATCCATACCTTCGAAGTCCAGCCAGATACCGCCCAGGTAGTGGGTGTCCTCGAGGACGTCCATGGTAATGAACGGAATGTAGATTTGCCGGTTGATGTCGCTGTCGCCCTCCTGCATACGAGCGGCCACAACGCCCGCAACCTGAAAACTCACGCCGTTGATGCGCACGGTCTGCCCTAAGGCATCCATGCCGGAAAACAGCTTGTCTTTGGCCTCCGAACCCAGGACGGCAACCCGCACGTGCCCCAGGTTGTCTTCATCGTTCAGAAATCGCCCGTCCGCCATATCGATGTTCCAGATTGCTTCCACCGGCGGATCCACTCCACTCACAGGGAGATCGAAGGTCCGCGCACCGTTCTGCACCGTGGCTTGTTTGTCGGACTGGCGGGAAATGTGCCGGATCAAGGGCGCGACGTTGCGAAGCAGTTCGACATCTTCAGCGGTAAAACGCACCTGCATTCCTGCCTTGTTGCCACCGGCCTGTTGAGACGTGCGTCCCGGAAAAACGCCCACGGCCTTGGCGCCAAAACTCTGGAAGATGTTTGTGATGGCGCGCCCAAAGCCTTCTCCGTAGGCGAGCAGCAGCACGACCGTGGCAATGCCCCAGGCCATCCCCAGCATGGTAAGGATGGTCTTGCGAAGATCATGGCGCATGGCGCTGTAGGCTTGCTCGAGAAGATCGCGGTGCATGTTATTCCCTGCGAAGCGCCTCCACCGGTTGCAGCAAGGCGGCGCGCCGGGCCGGGTAGAGTCCCGCCGCCACGCCCGCCACCGCCAGGGCGGTAATCGCGAGAGCCGCGGTCGCCGGCACCAGTTTGGGAGGATCAAATCCGGGCGGAGACGGCAACGTCGAGAGCGCTGCCATGAGCCCGGCGGCAAAGCCCATGCCGATCCCGCCACTCAAGACGGTGAGAAAAGCCCCCTCCACGAAGAACTGGAACATGATGCTGCCATTGGTCGCGCCGATCGCCTTGCGCAGACCGATTTCGTGGGTGCGATCTGCAACCGCCACCAGCATGATGTTAATGATCCCGATGGCCCCCAGGGCGAGCGTGACCAGCCCGACGCTGCCCAGGAATGCATTCATGGCGTCGAAAATCTTGCCAACGCTGTCGGCGGTGCGGATCGTGTCCCACTCGTCGAACGCCTCGAGGCTGCGGTAGTCAAAGTTGTGGTTTCGGGCGACGATCTTGTGGACCTCCACTCTCGCCGTTTCGTGCAGGGACCGGGTCTTGGGCTGATAGTTGACGAACGAAATCGCGTTCTGCACGTCAATGGTCGGCGGGAAATACTGGCGCATGGTATTGAATGGAACGAACATGCGCATGTTCAACGTGTTGTTGTCGCCATGCCCGATTCTTTGCAACGTACCGACAACTTCAAAGCGCAAACCACGGACCACGATCGTGCTGCCCACGGCTGGCCTGCCCGGAAACAGCAGCCGGCGGGTCTCGTCCCCCAGCACAATGACCTGGCGTTTTTGGGTGTCGTCGAGTGCATTCAGCCAGCGCCCCTCGGCGATGGGCATGTAGCGGATTTCGCTGAACTCTGTCGGAACCCCCATCAACTGGCCGCTACTTTGGAAAAAGTCGCTGACCGCGCGCAAGTCGCCGCGAGAGATAACCGGCACCGCAGCCCGAACGTCCGGGCACTCGTTCTTGATGTCGAGATAGTCCTTATAGGTGAGGTAATACTGGCGCATGCTGGTGAAATTGCCCTCCACCGCGGGGGCGCGCCCTCCCCAGATGAACATCACGTTCTCGCCCAGGGAATCAAATTGCTTCTTGTTCCCGGACCGGAATCCCTCACCGAGCCCCACCAGAAGAAGTAACGACCCAACGCCCCACGCGATCCCAAACATGGTCAGGAATGAGCGCAACTTGTGCGCCCACAGGGTGGTCAGGGTCTGGCCGAAGATCTCGAACGGGACACGCATGTCTTGGTTTAATACTACGTCAGGAGAAGGGATGGCCGTCAGTGATCCGAGTGAGCGCTGAGACGGGTTTGGGTCTCGGTCGGTCGCCACCAGCAGAACCAAAGGCTCTAGGCACAGTCGAACCGCCGTCCTGCAATCTGGGAAATCTATACCACCTGCTGAAAACAAGCCAGATACCGGGTTGCCTTTTGCTGATTCCAGCAAAAGTCTTTGTGAACTCCGCACTCCGGCTCGACCAGGTCGAAGGGGAAAGGCCTTGCATATGACCGATGAGAACGCAGTCGAGTTCCAGCCGGCTGACACTGAAGCGGCGAGCAAAGAGAAGGCGTTTTCCATGTCGGTGTGAATGAGGTGGGTAACCAGTCGGACAAAAGCCACCTGCCGGTCAATAGCCGCGTCTTACATGCAATTGCAAACAGGAGACTTGCTGCTTTAGGTCGTTTTGGTACGGGGCTTGCTATCTGTTCCTTCGTCTGTCTTAGGACCGGGCGGGGTGTACGGTGAATCTTCTTTGTGCGGCACATCATTTGGCATGGACACAACATCCGACGATCTGGCTGTGCGAGTCCTGCGCAATCCTCTGGCTGGCGGTCCGTACGGTTCGGTCGCCCTGGGTTCGGGCCGGCGTTCTGCTCATGCTGTGTGGACTGGCGCTGAATGCCCTCGTGACTGAGGCCAACGCTGGGGCGATGCCAGTTGTTGGAATGCCCTCCGCACTGCACCCCGCGGGCCCGATGTGGCGGGCGGCGACTTCAACAACGCGGCTGCCATTCCTAGCAGACCAGGCGCGGCTAGGTTTGTTTAGCGTCGGCGATCTCGTGATGCTTTTCGGGGGCATCCTCATCGTTACGATTTGCCTACATCGCACCCTCAAGGTGGAAGGCAGAATTGCAAGCGCCTGGGGATGGACTCTCCGCAAATTCTCAAACCTCGTGGCTGCCTCCGAAACGCCTGACCAGGTCTTGTACGAATGACGAGACCTCTTTCCGGACGCAGAGGGCATCGCTCGACTCAGTTCGATTCAGGTCACGGGTGGACCGGTACGGGCACTTGGGTACCGAGCGCAAATACCCGCTCGACAGCGTGGCGAACCTGAAACAATCCGCAACGCGCGCGCAAACTGTGAACCGCAGAGTGTGAAGAGCAACCGGGGGAATGATTGAAAAGACTGGAGGCCCCGGGCGGAGTCGAACCGCCGACCTGCGGTTTAGGAAACCGTCGCTCTATCCATCTGAGCTACGGGGCCTCAAAGGACTCTATCCACTCGAGTTAGTTTACATCACGCGCTGCAGCGCACCACCCTGAGCTCCGCAGAATTGTTACCTTCGTCCAGCGACCGCCGATACTTTTGCCGAGGCTCCATTGCCGGCGAAACTGTAGCTCCTAGCTGTTGAGGACACCGCAACCCACTTCACCCCCACAGTGTCCGGTTGCTCAGGAGGATAAGACTCGTGAAATCGAGTGTATTCATCGGGGTCGTATTGCTCGCTTCGGTTGTCTACGCCAAGGAGCCCAAGCCGCATCAGTCCGGCAAGCTGCTCCAGATGGATTCGGTGGCTTGCGGTATTGACGAGAACAGTGGGAAGAGCTTCGCCGGCGAAATGCTGGGCACGGACTCGGCCCACAAGAAAACGCATGAACTGCTTTGCCAGGAATACGTCCTGCAATCCGAGAGAGTCATCTACCGGATCCGTCCGCGGGACGAGAAGCACCCCGTGCTCTTGCCGGTAGGCGAGCAGGCCCAGTTTCGCATGGAGAAGGACAAAATGATCCTGCGCGTCGAGGACATGGACAACAAGGACCGCGACTACGTCGTGGTCTCGATGACGCCGCGCCAGGATAACTCCGCCAAGGCTGACCTTAAATAACCCGCGGCGGCCCCTCCCCCCATTTTCCAAAGCCAACCTTGCCGGCTAACCCTGCAACGGGCGGGATTCGTCCTTTCCCGGCTCGCGTCCATGGCAAACACCAGCGCGACCTCCCCGTGCGTACGTAGTCGGTGAGGATGATGAAATCGCTTCCCGGCCACGCGACCGCCACCCGGCCGACATCGCTCTAGAGTGTGCGTGTTTCTCCGCTGGATACCTCCTCCAGAACGCTGTGCAGCAGCTCACGGGAGGAGGTGTCTTTCGGGAATACAGGAGGTAACGATCGGAATACTGAGGTTAAGACTCCTCAAGGTAGACGGTACGGGTCGTCGAGTCTGCGTGGTACACTGCGACTGCCCGGAGCCTATACTTCGGGTGCCCCGAACGGGCGCTTCCCCAGAGCCGCCAGGATGCAACCAGTCGTTGCTTCAACATGGCGGCTTTAATTATTGGAAGCGCTATTCAGACAGGGTCGAGACCTGCAACTTTACCAGCTGTGAGGCCGGGGGCTGCAGGATCGCAAACTGGGGCAACTCGCCACGGAACATGGCGACTTCGTCGCAGTTGTTCAGGCGCGGGCAACGCAGACAGTCCTTGTAGAGTTTGTCAGGAATCTCCTCCCGCACCGCTACGCTGAAGCCCATGCGGGCAAAGAAACTGGGGATGCGTGTGAACAAGCAAACGCACGTCACTTCCTGCCGGTTCGCCTGTTCCAGCAACGCATCGATCAGCCAGCGCCCCGCGCCATTTCCTTTGGCTTCGGGAAACACTGCGATCGAGCGAACCTCCGCCAGGTGCGGCCCGTACAGGTGCAGCGCGCCACAGCCGAGGATGCGCCCGGCGTTCTCCACAACCACAAAATCGCGGATGTTCTCGCAGATCTCCGGCAAAGTCCGGGGCAGCAGAGTGCCATCGCCCGAATAGCTTGCAATCAGGTCGTGGATCTGATGTGCATCGCGCAGAAGAGCTTCACGCGTTTGCATGGACTTCACCTCGTAACAGAGCGATGCGCTGTTCCGCCCGTTGAATCGCCTGCTTCACCTGACCGCGCGAGGTCCCCCCTTCCACGTTGTGGATGGAAAGAACCGACTCGAGGGTCAAGGCCTTGTAGACATCATCTGCAAATGCGGCATGGATCTGCTGAAGATCGGCCAAGGGGAGGTCTTGCAGTTCACATCCGCGCTCGACACCCAGCTTGACTGCCTTGCCGACAGCCTCATGGGCGAGGCGCGAAGGCACTCCCCGATCCACCAGGTAGGTCGCCGCCGCCCAAGCATTCATGAACCCCGACTGGGCCGCCTGCTTCATACGCGAATATTCGAATTCCACGCTCTTCATCCAGCCCGTCGCCAGCGGCAAAATCGAGATCGCTGTCTGCGCGGCGTCAAACAGGGGTTCCTGCGTCTCCTGCATGTCTTTGTTGTAAGCGAGAGGCAGCCCCTTCACGGTTACCAGCAGGCTGGTCGCGGCGCCCATCACCCGTCCGGTCTTGCCGCGCATCAGTTCGAGCAGGTCCGGATTCTTCTTTTGCGGCATGGCGCTGCTGCCCGTGGAATAAGCCTCAGGCAAGGAAATGAAGCCGTACTCCTGGCTGGAAAACAGGATCATCTCCTCCGCCCAGCGGCTCAGATGCACTGCCATGACCGACAGAGCCTGAGCGAATTCAAGAACGAAGTCGCGGTCCCCGGTTGCGTCGATGCTGTTGGCGGTCGGCCCCTCAAAGCCCAAATCCGACGCCATCGCTGCGCGATCCAGGGACAGCGTCGCCCCCGCCACGGCGCCCGAACCCAGGGGACACGCGTTAAGCCGGGCCCGACAATCGGCGAATCGCTCCGAATCCCGGAGAAACATTTCGACGTAGGCCAGCAGCCAATGCGCCACCAGCACAGGTTCGGCGCGTTGCCCATGGGTATAGGCCGGCATGGCCGCATCGCCCGCCTTCTCGGCGCGCGCGATCAGGCCTTCCAGCCATATCGCCAGCAGGCCTTGCAGTTGATCGATGGCGCTCCGAACGTAAAGCCGCAGGTCGGTAGAAATCTGCTCGTTCCGGCTGCGCCCGCTATGCAGCTTGTAGCCGGTGTCGCCGATCAGGGCGACCAGTTGCTTCTCGACGAAATGGTGAACGTCTTCGGCTTCCTCGTCGGCGAGGAAATTCGGGTCTGCAGTCGCCTTCTCGCCGATCTGCTCCAGGCCTCGAACCAGGTCAGCCAATTCCTCCGACGAGAGCACTCCTGCATGTTCGAGCGCGCGCGCGTGCGCACGACTGGCTTCGAGTTCGTGCGGCAGCAGAATCCGGTCGAACGGGAACGAGCGCTGCCAGCGCTCGAACGACCGATCCAGCGGCTGACGGAAACGGCCCGCCCACATCTTCACTTCGTCACCTCCTGCCGAAGTTGCGCGCGCGACCGTGACGGCAATCCAAGAATACGGATGAACCCGGCGGCGTCCTTCTGGTCATAGCTGTCGCCCATGGTGAACGACGACAGGTCGGTCCGGTAGAGCGAGTAGTCCGACTGCCGGCTCGCCACCGAGACATTCCCCTTGTAAAGGGAAAGCGTAATGCTTCCGGTGACGTTGGTCTGCGTGCTGTCAACAAACGCATCCAGAGCCTCGCGCAGCGGAGTGAACCACAGGCCGAAGTACACCAGTTCGGCGTATTTCAGCCCGACATGCTGCTTGTAGTGCAGCAGGTCGCGATCGAGGCAAAGGGCTTCCAGTTCGCGGTGCGAAGCCAGCAGCAGCGTCCCGCCCGGAGTCTCGTAGCAGCCGCGCGACTTGATACCAACGAAGCGGTTCTCGACCAGGTCAATTCGCCCGATCGCGTTCCGGCCGCCGATCTCGTTGAGCAACTCCACCAGGGAAACAGGCTCCATGTTCAGGCCGTTGACCGACACCGGCACTCCATGTTCGAAGCCGATCTCCACCTTCTCTTCGCGATCGGGAGCCTCCAGCGGAGACTTCGTGAGCTGCCACGTGCTCGCCAGAGGAGCGTTCCCGGCATCTTCCAGTTCGCCACCTTCGTGGCTGATGTGCCAGAGGTTACGGTCGCGGCTGTGAATTTTCTCGCGGCTCTGTGCCACCGGAATGCCGTGCGCCTCCGCGTAGTCGAGGCAATCTTCCCGCGACTTCAGGTCCCACTCCCGCCAGGGCGCGATCACGGTCAGCTCGGGCGCAAGCGCCTGGTAGGTCAGTTCGAACCGTACCTGGTCATTCCCCTTTCCTGTGCAGCCGTGCGAAACGGCGGTGGCACCTTCACGCAGCGCGACCTCGACCTGGTGTTTGGCGATGACCGGACGCGCCAGAGACGTGCCCAGCAGATACTTGTGCTCGTACACCGCATCCGCTTTCAGCGCGGGGAACACGTATCCGGTCAGGAACTCCTCCCGCATGTCCTCCACCACAACTTTGCTCGCGCCCGTGTCGTAGGCCTTTTTCACCACCGCCTCGATGTCATCACCCTGGCCCACATCGCCGACCATCGCGATCACGTCGACCTCGTAGTTCTCTTTCAGCCAGGGAATGATGATCGAGGTGTCGAGCCCCCCCGAATAAGCCAGAACAACTTTCTTAGCCATGCGCACTCCTGACCGGGAACCGGCTTGCGCCGCCCCAGAGCAATAACATGAGAATCGCCTTTTGCACGTGCAGCCGGCCTTCGGCCTGGTCGAAGATCACCGATTGCGAGGAATCCATCACAGCATCGGTCACTTCCTCGCCGCGATGGGCCGGCAGGCAATGCATGAACACCGCGTGCGGCGCCGCTTTTGCCATCAACCGCTCGTTCACCTGGTAGGGCGTGAAAATCGCCTTGCGGACATCGGCCTGGTGCTCCTGTCCCATGCTGGCCCATGCATCCGTATAGACGGCATCCGCACCGATCACAGCTTCCTGCGGATCCGACAGAACTTCCAGCGTGGCGCCCGTCTCCTGAGCGATTTCCCGGGCCGCATCCAGGATCTCCAAGCTGGGCTCGTAGCCGGCGGGCGTCGCCACCCGCACGCTTGACCCTAACAGCGCGCCCGTCAAAAGCAGCGAATGTGCAACATTGTTGCCGTCGCCTACGTAGGCCAGGGTCACGTTCTTCAGGTTTCCGAATCTCTCCTGCAGCACGGAATAATCGGCCAGGGCCTGGCAGGGGTGCTCGAGATCGCTCAGCGCGTTGATCACCGGAATCGACGCATGCGCCGCCATGGCTTCGACAGTCGAGTGCGCGAACGTGCGCAGGACGATGACATCCACCCAGCGCTCCAGGTTGTGAGCGATATCGTGCAGGCTTTCGCGGGCATCGATTCGGCCGCCGGTCTGGTCCATGAAGAATGCCGTGCCACCCAGGCTCGCCATCCCGGCCTCAAAGGTCAGGCGTGTGCGCAAGGATGGCTTCTCGAAGAACATCACGAGTTGCTTGCCTTCGAGCGTGCGTCGGAAATCCGCCGGGCGTGCTTTTACGACCGCCGCCAGGTCGAGTATCGAGCGCACTTCGCTTGCGCTCAGGTCACGCGTCGAAACCAGGTCCTGCAGCGTGGGCTTCCCCACTCCAGGAACCTGCGCGACGGATGTTCTTTCCAGTGCCTGACTTCTCATTTCTTCTCCCTTACAGAATCTAACGTCGCCCCGCTTGGCGGCGCGACGCTTTTGCTGAACGGCCCAGTCTTTTCCCCCAGAACCCCGTTTTAGGCCACCCGAACTTCGGTCCCCACCTGCAACTTCGCAAAATAGAATTCCGGAAGCACATCGGCCTCCGACGCCGGCAGGATGCGCACGCGGCCCACGCCTTTGCTCAATGCGTGCTTGCAGGCCTCCAACTTGGGCAGCATGCCGCCCTTCACCACCGAGGTCTCAACCAGAGTCGCCACCTGGCTCAGATCCAGCCAGCGGATGACCGCGCCGTCGGCGCCCTTCACTCCCGCCACGTCGGTCAAAAAGATCAAGGCGCTGGCCTGACAGGCAACCGCGCACGCCGCCGCCATCTGATCTGCGTTCACGTTGTAGTACTCGCCCAGGGCGCCCACGGCCAGGCTGGAGATGACCGGGATCCCGCTCTGCCCCCAGATCGTCTCAATCCAGCGCGGATCGACCGCGCAAATCTCTCCCACGTAACCGAGATCGCGCCCCTCGGTCTGTTTCTTGCGCGCTCGCACGCTGCTGCCATCGCCGCCGCACATGCCAATCGCCGACTTGCCCGCGGCTCCGATCGCTGCGACCAGCTTCTTGTTCACCATGCCGGCGAGCACCATCAGCGCCATGTCGCGCGTCTCGGCATCGGTCACACGCAGCCCGTTCACGAACTCGCTTGACTTGCCCAGCTTCTGCATGGTGCGCGTGAGGGCACCGCCGCCGCCGTGGACCACGGCGACGTTGTGACCATCCCCGGCCAGCAACGCGATCGCGTGCGCGCACTTGCGCAGCACCGACTCGTCATCGAGCGCCGCTCCACCGATTTTTACGACGACTTTCAATTCAACCCCTCCGCTTCGTTCCATCCGTTCATCACGTTCATGTTCTGCACCGCCTGCCCGGCCGCCCCCTTGAGGAGGTTGTCGACACAGGACACGATCACCAGCCGCCGTCCATCATCGGCAAGGCAGAATCCGACATCGCAGTAGTTCGAGTGCAACGAATACTGAATCTCGGGCAGCCGGGGCGGCGAGAACACCCGCACCCACCGCCGACCTGCATAGAAGTTCTGGTAACAGACTTCGACCTCTGGCGCAGTCATGGTGCGCGAGAGGCGGACGTAAATGGTCGACAGGATCCCGCGCGGAATCGGCAGCAGGTGGGGAGTGAAAATCAACTCCTCCGAGGCCAGCCCCAACTGCTCGAGCATCTCACCCAGGTGACGGTGCCGGAACACTCCGTAGGCCGACAGGTTGTCCGCCACCGACACGAAATGCGTGCGCGCGGTCGCTTCCTTGCCGGCACCGGAAACACCGGACTTCGAATCCGAGACGATCCCCCGGCCGCGGTCGACCAAACCTGCCCGCACCAGCGGCGCCAGGCCCAGAATGACCGAGGTGGCGTAACAGCCCGGATTGGCAACCACCGCGGCAGTCGCGATCTTGCCCGGATGCAACTCCGGCAATCCGTAAACCGCCAGCTTCATCACTGCGCTCGCCGCCTCCAGGTCCCGATCTTCAAATCCGTACACCGCGCGATGCCCGTCTTCCCGCAATCTCCAGGCCGCGCTCAAATCGATCACGCGAATGCCCTCGGGCACAATGTGCGGGACCAGGCTCCGCGACAGCTCGTGCGGAGTCGCCAGAAACAACAAATCCACCCCGCTCTTTTTCAGCCGCTGGATTGAAAACGGCTCCAGCGCGTAGCCGCCGTTGCCGCTCAACGCCGGGAACGTCTCTGCCAGATCCTGCGACTGGCCGCCTTCGTCCCGGCGCAACAGCAAGGGCTTGTGTAACCGCGGGTGCCGGAGAAGGATGCGCGTCAACTCAAACCCGGCATAGCCGGTCGCACCCAACACCGCCGTCCTCAGTTTGGCCACCGTCACTCCAACATTCCTTGAATCCGCCGTACCAGTTGCTGCGCCGTCCGGTTGTCGGGCGAAATCATCAGGATCGTGTCGTCGCCCGCCAGCGTCCCCACCACTTCCGGCCAATCCTCCGCATCCACTGCCGCCGCCACCGGTTGCGCGCTGCCCACGCTGGTCTTCAACACGATCAGGTTCTGGGCGAGCCGTACATCCACCACGAACTCCCGCACCAGCCGGGCCACTGACGGCAGCACCGGTTCCGCGACCGCTGCGCCTCGTCCCGCGGAATATCCGTCCGGCGTCTTGACGAGCCCCAGTTCCCGAATGTCGCGCGAGAGGGTGGCCTGCCCGGCCTCGAAACCCCGCTTCGCAAGGAACCCTTGCAGTTCTTCCTGGCTCTCCACCGGACCCCGGTGCAGGAGCTCTAAAATCGCCTTTTGCCGTGCGGCCTTGCTCATGAATATTTATTCATCCATCTGAATAACTATGCAGGCATATTCCTTTTCTTGTCAACCAGATATTTCGTAACCAGCCTGATTCCACGCACCTTCGAACCGGCCCCATTTCAGCGCCCCAGCCACCGCCGGATTCTGCGCACAAAATCGTCCATAACAATTCCTGATGAATTCCATAAATAGTTTCGATTTCCGCGCCAGCCTTCCTCCAGTTAGATTGGGCCGTGTCCGAATCTCGCCCACCGGAGTCAGGCAAGGCTTTGATGGCAAAAAGGCTGCTTCTGGGGTTCGCTCTCGCTCTAGTCTTTTTCCCTGGTTCCAGGTTGCTCGCGCAATCCCCATCCGTGTCCGCCAGCTTTGACAGCGCGCGCATCGCCAGACTCGAACAACAGGTCGCCGACGCGAAAGGTTCCGCCGACAACGCCTGGATGCTGAGCAGTGCCGCCCTTGTGCTCATGATGACTGGCCCCGGGCTGGCCCTGTTCTACGGCGGACTGGTCCGCAAAAAGAACGTCCTGGCCACCATGATGCAGAGTTTCGCGATGATGGCCGTGATCACCATTCTCTGGGGACTGGTCAGCTACAGTCTGGCCTTTGGCCCGGGCACCAGCGTCATAGGCGGGTTCGGTCACCTGTTGCTGCATGGAGTGGGCGCCACGCCCGACGCGGACTACGCGGCCACCATCCCGGCCCAGACCTTCATGGTCTACCAGCTGATGTTCGCCATCATCACGCCCGGCCTCATCGCCGGGGCGTTCGCGGAACGGATGAAGTTCAGCGCCCTGCTGCTGTTCATGATCCTGTGGTCGTTTCTGGTCTACGACCCCATGGCGCACATGGTGTGGGGCAAGGGCGGATTGCTGAACGCCTCGCTCGGTGGCCGCTTCCCCTGTCTGGACTTCGCCGGCGGGACCGTCGTTCACGTCACCTCCGGCGTCTCCGCGTTAGTGTGCGCGCTCTACCTCGGCAAGCGCCTCGGCTACCCGAAAGAATCCATGACCCCGCACAGCGTGGTGCTCAGCTTCATGGGCGCCTGTCTGCTGTGGGTGGGATGGTTCGGATTCAACGCAGGCAGCGCTTTGTCGGCCGGGAGCCTCGCCAGCAGCGCATTTGTGGCAACCCATTTCGCGGCCGCGGCCGCGGTCGTCGGCTGGAGTGGTGCGGAATGGATCCGCAATGGCAAGCCCAGCGCCCTCGGTGCCATCTCCGGCGCCGTGGCCGGCCTGGTCGCGATCACGCCGGCCGCCGGATTCGTGTCTCCGATGTCGGCGCTGCTGATCGGCATCGTCGCGGGAGCGTTCTGTTTCTGGATGGTTGCGCAGGTGAAGGCTCGCTTCGGTTACGACGATAGCCTTGACGCCTTCGGGGTCCACGGCGCCGGTGGCACGCTGGGCGCGCTGTTGACCGGCATCTTCGCGGTGTCGGCAGTGAACCCCATCTTCAAAGACGCGCACGGCAACCCGCTGCCCTCGGGCCTGATCGAAGGGAATGCGCACCAGTTGCTCCACCAATCGGTCGGCGTGGTCATTGCGTGGGTGCTAGCCATCATCGGGACGCTCGTGATCCTCAAAATCGTGGACGTGGTGGTCGGTTTGCGCGTGTCCGAAGACGACGAGGTCCAGGGTCTCGATCTCTCCCAGCACGGAGAGGAAGGCTACTCCTGGGAGGTCACCGCGTGAAGCATTCCCTGCACTTGCCGCCCGGCGGCATACTAGGTTCCGGAGAACTCCATGACCAAAGTTGAAGCCGTTATCCAGACCTCCAAGTTCGAAGCTGTCAAGGAAGCGCTGCACGAAGTGGGCGTGGAGGGCATGACCGTGATCGAGGTGCGCGGCCACGGCCGTCAAAAGGGTCACACGGAATTCTATCGCGGCCGCGAATACACCGTGGACCTGATCCCGAAGATCAAGCTCGAGCTGGTCCTGGTCGATGCCATGGTCGAGAAGGCCGTGCAAGCCATCGTGACTTCGGCGCGCACCGGAAAAATTGGAGACGGCAAGATTTTTCTGTCGAAAGTCGACGACGCCATCCGCATTCGCAACGACGAGCGCGCCGAGGGAGCGCTTTAGCAGGCTGCGGAAAAAGGCGATTTGTATCCAGGCCCGCCTTCCGGCGCGCCGGAAGAGCGTGCCTGGCAACGCGCCTGCGGGCGCTGCGGTCTTTTTTGCAGTTCTTGGGCGCAGTCAACACCTGACCAGCGGATCCTGATCCCCTGTCCGCGATGTGTCCGGCACGCAGTGAGAGTCGAATGGGACCCGGTATGACGACAGCCTCTCTGAGCGGCGAACTGAGGGATCTCTATACCGGGGAATCCGCCCGGATTCAGCAGCAGTTCGCGGCCAGCGGCGACGGCCGGCTCGCCGTGCAGCAGCGCACCCGCCTGGTCGAGACCATCGCGCGCCGCCTCTGGCAGGAAATCGTCTCCCCGGACGAAAACGGCCCAGTCGGGTTTGCTCTGGTCGCCCTCGGGGGCTTTGGCCGCGGCTGGCTGTTTCCCCATTCCGACGTCGATATCCTGTTCCTGCACGCGGGCAGCGAAATCGAGGGTGCCTTCAAAGATTCCATTCGCCGCTTCTCGCAGGAAATGTGGGATCTTCACATGAAGGTCAGCCCGGCCACGCGCACGTTGTCGGAATGCGACCGGTTCGATGGCAACAACGTCGAGTTCACCATCTCCTTGCTCGATTGCCGGCGTCTGGCCGGCGACCCCGACCTGTTCGAGCGCCTGCACGACAAGGTCATTCCCAAGCTGGTGATGCGCGAGGCCCAATCCCTGGTCCAGAGCCTCGCCGATGTTACCCGCGCCCGTCACGCCAAGTACGGCAACACGGTCTTTCACCTGGAACCTAACGTAAAGGATGGACCTGGAGGTCTGCGTGACTACAACGTCGCCTGCTGGCTGTCGCTGATCTCCGCCATGGACAAACTGCGCGACTGGCCCGACCCCAAGGCGCTGTTCCCCCTCTCCACCCGCAAGCAGTTCGATTCCGCTCTTGACTTCCTGATGTCGGTGCGCTGCTTCCTGCATCTTCGCCAGGGCAGAGACGACAATCTTCTGCTCTGGGAGTCGCAGGATGAAGCTGCTGCCCGCAAAATCGGCGCGCCCGATTCCGACATCGCCAATGCAGCCGGCTGGATGCGCGTCTACTTCGGCCAGGCCCGCGCCGTGCACCGCGTCTGTGCGCAGCTTCTCGAGGAGATTCCGGCCGCCTGGTCATCCCTGTACCGCCAGTTTCAGCATTGGCGGTCACGGCTTTCCAATTCGGACTTCTCGGTCGTCGACGGCCTGATATTTCTCCAGCAGCCGCACGCCCTGCACGATCCGGAAATGCTGTTGCGCCTGTTCCATTTCATGGCCACGCACGGCCTGCGCCTCAGCACCACCACCGAATATCGCATCGAGCAGGTCTTGCCCTCGCTGGCCGTGACTCCGCCCCGCGGCGCGGAACTCTGGCTGTATCTTGGTGAAATTCTCGTCCAGCCGCACGCCGCCGATGCCCTTCGCGCGATGCATGCCCTGAAGCTTCTGACCCTGCTCCTCCCCGAACTCAAGGGTATCGATGCCTTGGTGGTGCGCGACTTCTACCACCGCTTCACGGTCGACGAACATTCCTTTGTCGCCATCGAGAGCCTGCATCGCCTGCAGCAATCGCAGTCCGAATGGGACCGGCGCTTCGCCGAGATCCTCACCGAGCTCGAGCGCCCCGAGATCCTCTACCTCTCGCTCCTGCTGCACGATCTTGGTAAAGGCGTTCCCGGCACCAACCACGTCGAGGCCAGCCTCGGAATCGCCCAGAGCTGCATGGATCGCCTCGACCTCGATCCCTCCGAGCGCGAGTCCGTCCTGTTCCTGATCGGCAATCATCTCGAGATCTCGGCCACCTTGCGGCGCGATATTTTTGACCCCGAAACCGTCCGCATCTTCGCCGAGAAAATGGAAACCCCGGAGCGCCTGAAGATGCTCACCCTGCTCACCTATGCCGACATCAAGGCGGTCAATCCCGATGCGCTCACGCCCTGGAAAGCAGAGAATGTCTTCCAGCTCTACATCGCCGCCTTCAACTACCTGAATCACAGCGTGGACGAGCGCCTCCGGGCCGACGCCGAGGACCAGCATCTCGCTCATATCCGCACCCTGGTGCCCACCGCCGGAAAGAAACTGAAGAACTTTCTCGAAGGCCTGCCCAAGCGCTATCTGGCCGCCTACTCGGCCACCGATGTCCTCGCTCATGTGGAGATGGCAAGCCGACTGGGGAGCGATCCGATCCAGTTACTGTTGGAGCGCGGCCGTCACTGGTTCGAATTGACGCTGGTCACCAACGACCGTCCGTCCCTGTTTGCCAGCGTCACCGGAGTACTCGCGGCCTGGGGTATGAACATCGTCAAGGCCAACGCCTTCTCCAACCAGGCGGGTACGGTGGTGGACACGTTCTATTTCACGGATCGTTTTCGCACCCTGGAGCTCAACCTTCAGGAATGGGAGCGGTTCAAGCGCAGCATCATCGGCGTCTTGCTGGGCGAAATCGATCTCGACCGAATGCTGCGCGATCGTCTCCGGGGGGAGAAACCCGGCCTCGCCAAGGTAAAGGTCGACACCAAGATCGAGTTTGACGACACCTGCTCCTCGCGCAGCACGCTCGTTCAGGTGATCGCCCAGGACCGACCCGGCTTGCTCCATCTCATCGGTTCATCCTTGTCGCTCGAGAAGTGCAATATCGAGATCGCGCTCATCGACACCGAGGGACAGATGGCGATTGACGTCTTCTATCTCACCTCCAGCGGAGGCAAGCTGAGCCCCGAGCACCAGCAGCGCATTGCAAAGGCCCTGACGGAATCCCTGCAGAGTGAATGATGCAGAACAGCGGGAGGCAGTCAAAGGCGCCCGCCCCCGTGGTCCTAGTCCGCCGCCCCGTAAGAGCTGACCACTTGAGTCCGGGCCTGCATCCGCAGATAGCCCATGTAGAGAACCACGGCCAGGTTCACAACGAAGATAGCCAGCCGGATCCAATCTGGACGGCGCGCCAGTTCGTAGATCTCGAAAGGCAAGTAGATGGCACCGGAGATCAATGCCAGCCACTCCGCCCAGGCCCGTTCCATCCAGAGCCCGTAGGCCTCAAGAAAGCGCAGGGTGGAATATGCCAACGCCCCGAGTGCGACCAACCAGAGCTTGGTATCGGTCACTTGGTCGGCGAGGTTCAGGAAGACCTGTGCGTAATGGGTATCCGGGCTGATGTGCAGCCACGCCAGAAAGCTCTCGGCGACATCCCAGGCGTCGCGGTGCACCAACGACAGGACGCCAAACCCTGCCAGCAGAACGATGAGTCCCTTGAAGAACTCGACCGAAGCCACCGCGCGCAGCGCCCGGAGCTGGCGTGCGTGCGAATCATGTGTCTGGGAAAAATGAAACAGGCAACCTCCCAAAGGTGTCTACCAGGAATCATACTGCCTGTCGACGAACTGGGGAGAGAAAAACGAAACGCTAACTTCTCCCTCTGTTTCCCCCGGTCCCGCACTCGATCCGACCCCTCTCAGCGGGAAGATCCCACCCCTGGCCGCCGGCGTCGCCAGAAAGGCTTCTTCCATGCCGCTCATCGCGTTTGTCTCCTGTTACCCTGCTAGGGCAGGAGCGCATCCGGTCCTGTGATTGCAGACCGCGAGGGGACCTGATCGCCGTCACCCTGCGAGCCTGCAGCGCCAAACACGCCTTCCCCATCTGGCCTCCAGCCTGGCCTGCTTGACAAGTACGCCAAGCTGGCGTACCTTGTACGCTGTTATGGCGTACAAGGCACTGACCGTCGAGGAGCTTCTGGACCTGATGAAAAAGATCCAGGGAGAAAAGACCAACACCCAGTTCGCCGCCGATCTCGGCATTTCCAAGCAGTATCTTTGCGACATCTACAACGGCCGCAAGATTCCGAGCGATACCGTATCGGCTACCTTGGGCTTCACCCCGCGGGTGGAGACCCGCTATATCCCGTCAGCGACCGCCGCCAGTGAGGAGATGTCCCGTGCACCAGCAGCCCCTAAACCCAAAACAACGCGTTCTCGTAAACGTGATTCTCGATAAGTCCGGCTCGATGGCCAGCAAGCTCACCGACGTAATCGAAGGCTTTAACGCCTACGTCGAAGGCCTCGCCAGGGAAGACAAGGTCGACTACCTGTTCTCGCTCACCCTGTTCGACACCGTGGTCGTCTATCGCGACGCCGCCGTGCCCCTGTCCAAGATCAAAAAACTCGACGCCCAGTCCTACTTGCCGGGGGGAAATACCGCCTTGAACGATGCCATCGGCATCACCGTGCGCAAGGTGGACGCCGATCGTCCGCAAGTGGACAAGGTCGTAACCGTCATCATGACCGACGGCGAAGAGAATTCCTCCCGCGAGTGGACACTCGACGCCGTCAAAGCGCTGATCAACCAGAAGGAAAAAGACGGGACTTGGACGTTTGTTTTCCTGGGAGCTGCGCCCGATGCATGGCTGCAGGGGAGGTCCTACGGCATCCCGGCCGCCAACGTTGCCCAGTACAACACGGGCCAGTATCGTGACGTCTTCATGGCCACAGCCGCTGCCACCAACCACGTCGCCGCCGGCCCGGCCGCGCAATCCCCGAATCTGTTTGCGTCGCTGACCCCGACCATGCTGGAAAAAGCGGGCATCCGTCAAGCCCCGGAGAAAAACAGTTAGCTGCACGCGGTTTTCGATCCCACCAATTACGATCCTGCGGCCGGCTGTCCCGGCCGCAGGATCAACTGTTCCGCCGCTGACATCACTCGCGTCCGCATCAACAACGTGCTCACGAGCGAAGTCAGCCCCGATGCCGCGAAGATGATCGCCAGCACCACAAACTGGTAAATGGCCGCATACAGCGGACGCGCCCCCGAAAGCAGCATGCCGGCCATCAGTCCCGGAATCCAGACGATGCCCAGCGAGCGCAACGAGTCAATTGCCGGGATCAGGCTCGCCTCGAAAGAGACCTGCACATACGGGGCGACACTGCTGTTCCCATCGGCCCCCAGCGCCAGAGCCGTCTCGATCTCTCCCACATGAGCGAGCACGTCGGAGCGGAACCGGTTCAGCGCGAGGCCGTTTGTGTTCATCGCATTCGCAATCAACATGCTGCCCACGGGCACCAGCGCCGTGATCGGTGTGTCGATCACCCCCAATAGAGTCATCACGGCAATCACCGACCCGGCGCCGCAAGCAATCGCCCAGGTCGACACCCGGAAAGCCTCCGGCATCCCCTTGGCGCGCCGCGCCGAGGTCGCGCCCGCCGCCACAATCATTGCCGCTAACAGAAAGACGCTGGTCCAACTCGGTCCTCGCAGGAGCAGCAGCAGGATCGACCCGGCCACCACGATCTGCACCAACCCGCGAATCATCGCGATGACCAGCTCGCTCACGAGGTGAATTCCCCGCCGCTCGGCCAACACCACCACCGCCAGAGCCGCGAGCGCAGCCAAGGCCGCTTGCGCCAAGCCCAGTTGCAGTTGCCCTGAAAAAATGCTCTTAAGCACCAAGCACCTCCTCGACGGCTCCGGAGCGGACGATCCGTCCCCCTTCCAGAACCAGAGCCCGTTGCGCCAGTCGCACCGCCTGAGCCGCGTCATGCGTCACCAGCACGCACGGAATTCCCGGCTCCCTGCCAACCTGCTGAACAATCGTCTCCACCTCACGCTTGGAATCCTCATCCAGAGCCGACGTCGGCTCGTCGAGCAAGAGCACCTCAGGACCATTCGCCAGCGATCGCGCAAACGAAACCCGCTGCGCCTCTCCCCCGGAAAGATTGGCGACATCCCGCAACCGGTAACCCGCCAGCCCCACTCCAGCCAGCAACTGCTCCACCCGCTCGTCGCTCAGTATCTCCCCCCGCTGCCGCGGCCCAAATTGCAGATTGTCCGCCACGCTCCCCGGAAACAGATAAGGCCGTTGCATCACCATCCCCACGCGCCGCCGCAGATCGCGCGGCGCAATCTGCCGGTAGTCCACCCCCTGGAGGTACACCGTTCCGTTGGTCGGTTCGTCCAGCCGGTTGAGCAGCCGCAGCAGGGACGTCTTTCCCGACCCGCTCGGGCCGACGATGGCAAGGGTCTCGCCCTTGCAAACCTCAAAGCTGGCTTCCGCCACCAGAATTTTGGCGGGCACAGTGCGGCCAAGCTTCTCCGCCCGGAGAATCAAGCCCGGGTTCGCCTGGACCCTCGTGGTTAGTTCGGCCAAAATACCTCGCTCCTTCCTTCCGAATCACTTGCACCATGAAGTTCGAGGCGGGAGTGTGGCGTCTGAATGAGTTTGCCCGCCATGCTTCGCGTTCCCCTGGGAGACGCCGATTTTCCGAGGAGTCTCGCTGCCCGCGTCAAGAACTCTCAGGGTCCGGATCAGCAAGCCTCGACCGCCGCAGCCCTCCGTGCGCTCAACACCGCAGAAATCTCCTACGCGACCACCTACGAGGATATCGGCTACACCTGTTCGCTGTCCGATACCGGCCGTGCGGGCAACGATGCTCCCGGTCCACACGGGGCAATGCTGATCGACGATAATCTGGCGAGTGGGACGGCAAGCGGCTACGTTTTCACCGCCTATGGGTGCACTGGAACTGGGGTGGAGAGCGATCAGTTGGTTGCGCTTCCTGCGATCGGCGAAAGTGAAGGCCGCGTATTCTGTACCGACAAGACCGCCGTGATTCGCTACTCCGACGATGGCGAGGAGACGACCTGTCTTACCGCCGGCCAACCCTTCGAGTAGCGCGTTACCCCGCCTGCGGCCGCACGCTGGCCCGCAGCTCTTCGACAATCTCGAACGCCGCCCGCCGAGCCTCTTCGCTCTTGGTAACATCGAACGAAATCGCGCCGACGCGCGCGTGCCCGCCACCCCCGTAGCGTTCGCAGACCTTGGCCAGATTGACCGTCGGCTCGGTCGGCGCCCACGGATTCGATCCCACCGACACCTTCACCCGGAAGCTGCTCTTGCTTAAACCGATACTATAAATACTCTCCGGATGTAGGTAATAAGGAATGAACTTGTTATACCCTTCCAGGTCCTGATCCGTGACGTCGAAAAAGATCGCTGCATCCTTGCACTCGGTTCGTTCCTTCAGGATTCCAATCGAGAGTTCGTGCCGTTTCAGCAGGGGCGGCAACAACGGCGCGACAAACGGCGCCTCCAGAATTTTCGCCAGGGACTGGTTCGCAAGCAGCGGGATCAGTTGCGGCACAAAATTTGAGTCCGGAGCCGACTCGATGACCATGGTCAGCTTCATTGCCGGCGCCTTCATCTCCACGGCGGTCTTGGCGTCCTCGTAGAGCGCCCCGTCGATGATGTCGGTCCAGTGCACCAGGTCCGCCACCGGCTTCGCGTTGAAACCGAAGCGCTGCTCCGCCACCATCGCGATAAAGCTGGTGCACGACTTGAAGTCCGGGTCGTAAAACTTGCGATTCCCTTGGTCCTGCTCGAAGTGCGCGGCATCTTCCGCGCTCAGAAACGCGCTCTCATGGTGATCGAACCACCAGATGATCTTCGGCGAACTGGAGTACTTGAAGTCGACGATGGCGTTCTCATCCCCGTCGAACTGCCGTTCGTCGAACAACGCTCCCGCCCGGTGCAGCAGCCCGGTAAACTCAAATTCCACGTCATTGCGGATGCGCTCCCGGTAGAAACGGGAAAACAACGCCGCCGAAGACGCGCCGTCGAAGCATTTATCGTGATAGAACACCCGAACTTTCAATTGAGATCCTTCCCCAAGGTCGACGAAGAGGCCGAACAACCTCGTCCCCGATTTCCTGCGAGCGAAAAGCGTATAGGATTACGTCCGCCGGGACTTCTGTCAAGCGGCGCCAGCAACCGCTTCGCCGCCTGCTTTCCGGCAGTCTATCGGCGGAACGCTGGGTTGGTTGCACCCCAGGGTTCCTGTGACCCAACCGGGAAGTCCGGTCTCATTGCGTTTGGAGGTTCCATGTCGAAATCCCGCAGGCAGTTCCTGGCCGCGACTTCACTTGGTGTTCTAGGAGCGGCCGCCGCGTACCGTAGCCGGGCCCAAAATCCCGCCGACCTGCCTCCCGGGGCGCCACCTGCATTCGGCACCGGACCCGCAGTGGGACCCGAGGTCACGCGCTCCACTTTCGCCGAGGCCGAGAGACTCGTCCAGGTCGAATTCGCCGATGCCGAACGTGCCCAGGCTGCCGCCAGCTGGCGTCGAACCATGGCCTCGCTCTACGAGCGCCGGACCGGCCCGCGAAAGCTTGCTCTCCCGCCAACGCTTTCTCCCGCAACGGTTTGGAATCCGATTCTGCCCGGCCAAAAAGCAGGACCGATCGGGGATCGCTTCCTCCGCAGTCATCCCGATTCCGGCTCGCTGCCCGCCCGCGACGAAGACATCGCTTTCGCGTCGGTCACACAACTGTCCGGCTGGATCCAACAGGGCAAGCTGACCTCCGAGCGGCTGACGGGCCTCTACCTGAACGCCTCGAGCAGTTCGATCCCAAACTCCACTGTGTCATCACGCTCGCGCGCGACTCCGCCCTTGCCCATGCGCAAACCGCCGACCAGGAAATCGCCGCCGGAAAATACCGCGGGCCGCTCCACGGCATTCCGTGGGGCGCGAAGGATCTGCTCGACACCGCCGGCATCCCCACCACCTACGGAGCGGAGCCCTACCGAAATCGCATTCCCGCCGAAGACGCTACCGTGGTGCGCCGCCTCAAAGACGCAGGGGCCATCCTGATCGCGAAACTGAGCCTGGGTGCGCTCGCGCTCAACGACATCTGGTTCGGCGGCCAAACGATGAATCCCTGGCTGCTCGAAGAAGGATCGTCAGGCTCGAGCGCCGGCCCGGGCGCGGCCACCGCCGCGGGACTGGTCGGCTTCGCCATCGGCAGCGAAACCGGCGGCAGCATCGTCAGCCCCAGTATGCGC
>WNFR01000492.1_pt1 | contig 40237 bp, 35 predicted proteins | sample 5400221 | NCBI WGS metagenome assembly WNFR01 (sample SAMN13153357, study PRJNA577476) | soil metagenome | isolation source: 40 cm soil under Madrone tree | place: USA:California | collected 2016-06-14 | reverse complement strand
CCACGCCATCGCGTATACCGACAAGAACGAGCTCAAGGGCCGCTACGCCGACACCTCGCGGGAAAATTTCATCCGCACCATGGTGATCTCCTGCTTCTCCTTCACGGAGATCGCGCGCCGCGCAGCCGACCTGATGCCGAATGGCGGCGCGATGGTGACGCTCACCTACAACGGCGGGTCGCGAACGATGCCGAACTACAATGCCATGGGGATCGCCAAGGCGGCGCTCGAAGCCTCCGTGCGCTATCTGGCGGTCGATTTCGGCGCGAGCCGCATTCGCGTCAATGCGATTTCGGCGGGACCCATCCGCACGCTGGCGGGCGCCGGCATCACGGATGCGCGTTTCATGTTCGCCTTCCAGCAACGCCATTCGCCGCTGCAGCGCGGCGTCACTCTCGAAGAGCTTGGCGGCGCCGGCCTCTACCTGCTCTCGGACCTCTCGGCCGGCGTCACCGGCGAGATTCATTTTGTCGATTGCGGCTACAACATCATCGCCATGCCGCATCCCGACGCGCTGCGGGGTGATGCCGGTTCGGACGAGTGACGTTTAAGGAAAAGGCGATGAACAACCCAGTCTGTCCGAAAACCGGAGCGCCTATGTGGCGCGGGGTACGCCCTATGGTTCTTGAATACAAGGGCGCCCGCAGGACCTTCGATATGCCGGGTTGGTATTGCGACGCGTCCGAGGAAAGCATTCATACTGGTGAAGACATGGAGACATCTGATCGCGCACTCAATCGGCTTAAGGCGACGCGGGAAGGGTTGTCCTACAAACCCTGAAGAGCACACGATCGTGATGCTCGCACTGTCTCAAAGTTTTCCCAGGCGGTAAGGGGTCTGCGATGGCGGCCACGGAGCCGAACGTGCTGCCGTCGTCGGCTGAGCATCGGAATCGAATACTTCGCATCTTTACGAAGCAACTACAGTTGATGGGCCTTGATTGAGCCCACGCAAAGGGACGGACCATGCGCATCAAGGCGAACGGCATCACCTTCAACTGCGAGATCGAGGGCTCTGCGGACGCGCCCTGGCTCGTCTTCAGCAATTCGCTCGCCACCAACCTTTCCATGTGGGACCCGCAGGCGGCCGATCTTGGCCGTTCGTTCCGCTTGCTGCGCTATGACCAGCGCGGCCACGGCGGCACGGATGCACCGGCTGGCCGCTACACCTACGCGACGCTGGTGGCGGACGCGCTCGCCCTCTTCGATGCGCTCGACATCGAGCGTCCCCATTTCTGCGGGTTGTCGATGGGTGGCGCGACCGCGCTCGGGTTGGCGGAACTCCACCCCGACCGGGTCGACCGCGTCGTGGTGTGCGACTCACCGGCGATGTCCACATCCGCGACGGCCCAGCAATGGGAGGAGCGCATCGCTGTGGCGCAGAATGGCGGCATGGAGGCGCTTGTGGAGTCCACCATGGCGCGCTGGTTCCCGCCCGAAACCCATGCCGCGAACCCGCCGCATCTCGAAAAGGTACGCCAGATGATCTGCGCCACCCCGGTCAACGGCTTTATCGGCTGCGCCGCTGCGCTTGCGGATCATGATTACAATACGGCCGTCTCGACCGTGACGCGGCCCGTGCTGTTCGTCGCGGGATCGAAGGACGGCGTCACGCCGGCCGCCATGAGGGACATGTGCGCGCGACTCCAAGGCTCGCGCTATGTCGAGCTTGAGGGCGCCGGCCACATCTCCAATCTCGACCGGCCCGGGGAGTTCACGCAGGCGGTGCGGGGGTTTTTGGAGGGGTGAGGGGCTCGGTTCACGGCCATCGCCGCGAAAGCACCGTAGGGTGGGCAAAGCGAAGCGTGCCCACCTTTGCGGCCCCAGGTGGGCACAGCGCGCGAAGAGCGCACCTTTGCCCACCTTACAGGCGATTCCGATCGAGTAGGATTTCCTTAATGCAGCGAAACCTTCTGAACTCTCAGATTGCCAATCTCGCCGACAAAGAGGTTGTTCTCGCTGCGGCAGTCGATGGCGTTGACGAAGTTGAATTCCTTCGCGGTCCGCCCGGCCTTGCCGAACTTGCCGATCACGGTGCCGTCCAGTTTCAGCTTGTAGATCTCGCCGGCGACGTCGATGTCGTTCGGAGGATTGGAGTTCGACGCGTAGAGCACCTGGTTCGGCCCCGGCGTGATGCAGAGCGCCTGGGGCGAGCCGACACCGGTGATCTGCGTCTTGAAGGTGCCGTTGCCGTCGAACACCTGGATGCGCTTGTTGCCGGAGTCGGCAACGTAGACATTGCCCTGGGCATCGACCGCGATCGCGCGGGCGGAGGTGCCGAACTGGCCAGGTTCGGCGCCCTTCGAGCCCCACGATTTGACGAACACGCCGTTCTTGTCGAACTTCGCCACGCGCTGATTGCCGACGCCGTCGGCCACGTAGATGTTTCCGGCGGCGTCGAAGGCGACGTCGGTCGGGCGACTGAAGAGATCGGTAGGGGCGCCGACGCCGGCCGGTTGACCGGCCGCTGGCGCCGGAATGGCGAGCCCGCCGGCTCCCTGTCCGCGCGCTGGCACCGGCACGGCCTCGGCTTTGCGGCCCAACAGGAGGGCAACGCGGCCTTCGGGGTCGAACTTGATGACCATGTTCGACATCTGATCGACAACCCAGATGTTGTCCTGCGGATCGATACGCACCTGTTGGGCGAACAGGAATGCATAACTATCCTTGCCGAGCTCGCGAACGAACTTGCCGTCGCGATCGAACTGCAACAGCCGCGAGCCGCCGTGGGCGAACGGGCGCGCGGTGCCGATCGAAATGGTCGGATGGCCGGTTCGCGTATAGACGAAAATATCGCCCTTGGAATTGGTCGCGACGCCCCCGACTTCGCCGAGGTAGATGTCGTCCGGTAGATTCAGCGGGTTGGCGACGGCGTCAAAGGCGATTTCGGGCGCCGTCTGGGCGGACGCCGGCAGTGCACTGACGCAGGTCGCGGCCAGTAAGGCCAACAAAAAGCGCTTCATCGTGACTCTCCTCATGATGTTCTTATGTGTTCAACGTCATTGCCGGGCTTGACCCGGCAATCCATCTTCGTGCGAAGAAGATGGACCCGCGGGTCAAGCCCGCGGGTGATGGACAAAAGGGTGGGATCACCTTCGCCGGAACGGCTCAAGGTCCGATGTTACCGCGCCTCTGCCTTCTTCATGGCGTCCGGCTTCAGGATGAGCTTTTGCACGCGCCAGGATTCGATTTCGCCGACGACGATCTCGTCCGGATTGCGGCAATCCATCATGTGGACCACCTGGAAGCCGCCGAATTCCTTGCTGGCATGACCGAACTTGCCGATGATGGTGCCGTCGAGTTCCATTTTGTAGATCTCGCCGGTGATCGCCCACGTGCCGGGCATATTCCCGTTCGGATTGGAGTTGGAAGCGAAGAGATACTGGTGCGGCCCCTGTGAAACGCAGGCGGTCCAGCCAACCCCGACCTGGTCGTAGATGGCCTTCGGCTTGAGGTCGTTGTCGAGCACCTGGTAACGGAAATTGGTGCGGTCGGCGACGTAGACGTTGCCCTGCCGGTCGACCTGGAGTCCGTGCGGCAGATTGAATTCGCCAGGTTCCTTCCCGGCCTTCTCGCTGCCGACCTGGGCGACGAACCTGCCGTCCTTGTCGTATTTCACCACGCGGTTGTTGCAGTATCCGTCGGAGATGAAAATATTGCCTTGCGGGTCGAAGCCGACGTCGGTCGGGCGACAGAGAATATATTTTTCCGACGGCTTATTCGGGCCGGCCGGGGACGCGACCGCACCCTCGACGGGCGGCGGCCGGCGGCCGATCACCATCAGGACCTTGCCCTCCGGACTGAACTTGGTGACCATGTTGGTCCCCTCGTCGACGGTCCAGATATTGTCCTGCGCATCGACGCGCACGGAATGCGCGAATTCAAAGCCGTAGTAGCCCTTGCCGATTTCCTTGAAGAAGTTGCCGTTTTCGTCGAACTCGAACAGCCGCGTATTGGCGCTGCGGTGATAGACGAAGATGTGCCCCTTCGAGTTGGTCGCCACGGCGACCGATTCCCCGAGATACTCGCCGGGCGGCAGCTTGAGGAAATTCGGCACCGAGGTGTAGGGGATTTCCGACACGTTCTGCGCCTTGGCCTTCTGCTGCGCGAGCGCGGGAGCGGCCCCCAGCATGAGGGCGATAGCGGAAACCGATGCAATACAGCGCTTCATGAAAGTACCTCCCGGGACCGTTGGTGAACTTGCGTTATCGAAAGCGTTTGTAGCCGCAATTTACGCTAAGAAGTCGGCCGCCTCAACCCATCGAGTGCCCGTAGCCCGGATGGAGCGCCAGCGTAATCCGGGAGCGGCGGGTGTCGCGATTGCAAGGTTTGTCCCGGATTACGCTGCGCTCCATCCGGGCTACAGGCCTCAGGCGCCCGGCTCGTTCGCGTTGGGGTAGAAGAGCTGCTGTCCATTGATCTTGTAGTTCGCGATCGCCTGTTGTCCTTCGGGCGAAATCAGCCAGTCGATGAATTGCTGGCCGAGCGCCGTCTTGACATTGGGATGCCTCGCCGGGTTGACCAGCATGACACCGTATTGGTTGAACAGCCGCTGGTCGCCTTCCACCGCGATGACGAGATCGCCCTTGTTCCGGAATGATATCCAGGTGCCGCGATCGGAGATCGTATAGGCGTTCATGGCGCCCGCCGTGTTGAGGGCGGCGCCCATGCCCTGGCCGATCTCGCGATACCAGGGGCCCTTGTCCCTGGCGAGGTCGATGCCGGCCGTCGCCCACAGGGCAAGCTCGGCCTGGTGAGTGCCAGAACGATCGCCGCGCGAGACGAACGGCGCCTGCTTTGCCCGGATTGCCTTGAGCGCAGCGACGATATCGCGCGTTCCGCTGACGCCGGCCGGATCGCGCACCGGACCGATCAGGATGAAATCGTTGTACATCACCGGGAACCGCTTCACCCCGAAGCCTTCCCCCAAGAACTTCTCTTCTGCCGCCTTGGCGTGCACGAACACCACATCGGCGTCGCCGCGCCGCGCCGTGTCGAGCGCCTGGCCCGTGCCTTGCGCCACCACTTTCACGTCGATGCCCGCCTTCGCCTTGAAGAGCGGCAGCAGGTAGCCGAACAGGCCGGAATCCTGGGTGGATGTGGTCGAGGCGACCACAATGGACTTCTCCTGTGCGAATGCGGCGCCGGCAAATCCGGTCACCACGGCAACCGCGGCACCAAGCAGGAAACGACGGGTTTGCATCGGCGGCCTCTCCCAATGTTTGATCTAATCGGAAACCGCTCTAACGCGGCTTAGCGACATCGCCCTTGGGGCCGGTCTTGCGCGTTTCCTCGGCCTTGCGGGCCTCGTCGGGGCATTGCTTTTCGACCGCGGCTTCATGGAGCTGCCGCAATTCGGATTGCACTGTCTGGTAGTCCGGTTGATAGACGAGCATGTTCACGGCGGACCCGCCGGTGTCTGTGCTGGCGCGGTCCATCAGGCCACGCAACTCGTGCTCCCGGGCCTCGGTGGCGACGCGCCGTTTGGCAATGTCCTCGCAGCGGAGAAATTGAAATTTTGCCGGCGCCACGAACGGATCGCCGACGACGTTGAGTGACGTTGAGCACCCCCCGAGTGACACTGCCAGCAACGCCGCTGTACCAAGCTTCATCCGCATCTGCGCTCACTTGCTCCGCTGTTCCTTTGGGCGGTCCGCTAACGCGCTTGAATCAAGGCGGTTTGGTGTCCTCAACGGATCGAATTATTGCCAATCATGTTTACTAAGCGACCACTCCCGTCGGACGCGATATCCCTGCGCTGCCGGGCATGCAGCCCATTTGGAGCTGCAACGTTCGTGCAATTGCACTTTCACAAAGCCCGTGTAAGGGTCGCGCCCCCAATTTGCCAGGGCCGTTACGATTTATGGCGCGCGACCAGGACGATATGACGCCGATCGAGACACGTGACGAACTCGTTGCGTGGCTTGCGGCCGGCGAAAAACCGCGCGAACGGTTTCGTGTTGGCACTGAGCACGAAAAATTCGCCTTCATGCTCGCCGGCAATGCGCCGGTGCCGTATCAGGGTACGCGCAGCATCCGGGCGCTCCTCGAAGGGATGCAGTTGCTGCTCGGCTGGGAACCGATCATGGAGGGGCCGCATATCATCGGCCTGTCGGACGTGACCGGCGGCGGCGCCATCACGCTGGAGCCCGGAGGCCAATTCGAACTGTCGGGAGCGCCGGTTGCCACCGTCCACCGGACCTGCTCGGAGCTGATGGCGCACCTCGCGCAAGTGCGCGAGGTCGCGGAGCCCCTCGGCATCGGCTTCCTCGGCCTCGGCATGACGCCGAACTGGACCCGCAGCGACGTGCCGACGATGCCCAAGGGCCGTTACCGGATCATGACCGGCTACATGCCAAAGGTCGGCGGGCTTGGCCTCGACATGATGTACCGGACCTGCACGGTGCAGGCCAATCTCGACTTTTCGTCGGAAGCCGACATGGTCAAGAAGCTGCAGGTGTCGATCGCGCTGCAGCCGGTCGCCACCGCCCTGTTCGCCAATTCGCCGTTTACCGAAGGCAAGCCGAACGGATTCCTGTCGTTCCGCTCCGAGATCTGGCGCGACACCGATCCCGACCGCTCCGGCATGCTGCCATGGGCGTTCGAACCCGGCATGGGGTATGAGCGCTGGACCGACTACGCGCTCGACGTACCGATGTACTTCGTCAAGCGCGGCGACCGCTATATCGATGTCGCCGGCCGCTCGTTCCGCGACCTGCTGGCCGGAAAACTCGCCGAACTGCCGGGCGAGCGCGCCACCGTTTCGGATTGGGCAAACCACCTGTCGACGATTTTCCCCGAGGTGCGGCTCAAGCGCTATCTCGAGATGCGCGGCGCCGACGCCGGCCCGTGGGCGCGGCTGCCGTCGCTGACGGCGTTATGGGTCGGCCTGCTCTACGACGACGCCTGCCTCGACGCCGCGTGGGATATGGTCAAGGGCTGGACCGCCGAGGAGCGCCAGACGCTGCGCGACGCGGTGCCGCGATTGGGTTTCCGGGCCACGATCCGCGACCGCGACCTGTTGTCGATTGCGCGCGAGACGCTGGCGCTCGCCCGCGCCGGACTTGCACGGCGCAAGAAGTTCGACCCCTACGGCGCCGACGAGACGCGCTATCTCAAGCCGCTCGAGGACTTGGCCGAACGTGGCGAGACGCCGGCGGAGGAACTGCTGCGGAAGTTTTATGGCCCGTGGGACGGCACGGTTGACCCGGTGTATGCGGAATATGCGTATTGAGGGGCTTGATCATTCGTTCTGCTGAGTGGCTGCGAAATGATCGTCGAGGATATCGCGGATAACTTGGCGCGCCTTCCCGGCCTTTGTTGGATTGGTGTCGCGAAGCTGCACCAATGCGATGAGGGCCTTCCAAATCGCCCAGCCCCGGGCACGTTTCCACGTCGCTAAATCGAGCGCAACAGCTGAACGGAATTTCTTCCGGCTAGCCGGATCGAGGAACGTCCACGCAATCACCAGATCGCAGGACGGATCGCCGACGCCCGCGCATCCGAAGTCGATCACCGCATTCAGCCGGCCCTTCTTCAAGAGAAGATTGGTTTCGGCAACGTCGCCGTGAACCCATACTGGCGGCCCCTCCCACGACGTTGCCAATGCCGCATCCCAGACCTCCGTCACGGCGGCAACGTCAATCTCATCCGCGAGCACGCTGATCGACCAGCGTGTCTCGGTGTCACAGACCGTGAGCGAGCCACCACGGTGAAAGTTGTGGGTGCCGGCGACAGGGCCGTTGCGGGCGTCAATTCCGCGCAAGGCCACCAGAAACTGGGCGAGGTCTACTGCGAAGCGAGCGCGATCATGGATGCGGTCGGCACGCGTCGGTTCGCCGTCAACCCAACCATAGATCGACCAAGGCCACGGATAGCCCGCGCCGGGAACCCCAAGGCCAAGGGGAACCGGAATGGGCAACGGCAGGTGCGGCCTTAGCACTGGCAGCCAGCGGTGCTCCTTCTCGACCTGAGCTACGTACGCCAGCGCACTTGGCAGCCTGACTGACATGCTGTCGCCAAGGCGAAAGGTCCTGTTATCCCAACCTCCGTTCTCGACCGGCGCGACGGGAAGCGCCGCCCACTCGGGAAACTGGGTGCGGATCAGCCATTTCACCAGCGTTGCGTCGATCTCGGTCATTTTGGTTCGGCGTTTCGCCGATTGACGAGAACATGGCCTTACAGCAGGTCCTGTGGTCGACCTTCGGCAAGCAGAGTGGTTATGCAATCGATGAGACGTGCGGCATCGCTTATCGCGTCGTCAGCTTCAGCCGTAGTCACAACCGCGCCATGCCCTACACCGTAATCGGCGATTTCCTTGTACATGTACGCCTTTGCCAGAAATATCGAAAACGCCTTGTCGATTTCCGGCGTCACTCTCGCCACTCTCGCAAATTCGGAGCGAACCCCAGAATGCGTCTTTGCGATTTTGCCTGTCCGTTCAACGATGAACGCTTGAGCGGCATGAAAAGCGGCATAGCAGGCTGCACGCGCTGCAACTTTCGCAAGCCCGATCGCCACGACCTTTCTGGCGTCATCGAGATCATCGCGTGCCTTGTCGAGGTAGTCTGCCGCCTCCGGGGTCACAGCTCGACGCCTTCGCGCCGCAATTTCCCCATCAACCCGGTACGTTCCTGATAGGAGCTGGCTTTGAAGGGCATGGCGTTGATGATAGCTCCGGTGTCGTAAAGAATGTCAGTTTCGATTTCTGCGATCCGACCCGCCTCTTGTCCAAAGTTGTCGAGATCTTTGAGAAATACGGCAACATCGTAATCCGAATCCGGACGCGCATCGCCACGCGCGCGCGAACCAAACAGCACGACGCGGGCGATCCGCTTGCCGTACGCCTCATCAAGCGCGGCGCGGAACCGGTTCAAAACAGGATCAATTGCATTCGCCATGGCCATACTAATACCATAGAGCCCAAGCCTTTTGAATTTCGCCTGTCTAGGCACCGTGCCGGCATCATTTCCGCCCGCGGCACGGCCATCCGCAAGTGTAGTCCGGATTGAGCGCAGCGAAATCCGGAACTGCTCTATCAACGCGGCACGGCCGTTCCCGGGTTTCGCTGCCGCTCGACCCGGGCTACTACTCCGACGCCGCCGGCTCCGGTTTCATCAGTTCGCCTGCCTCCGGATTGAGCGCTTCGGATTTGTGTAGCGGCTCGCTGAGGGGCTCCGGCTGCACGCGCCGCGCAAACGTGAGGTCACGGCCGGCGGTGAGGCCTTCGGCCTGCTGCAGGGCCAGGCGTTGAAGGTCGCGCTCGCGGATATAGTCCGCCACTTCGACTGCACGCTCATGGGCGAGCCCCAGCCCCTCCAGCACCGCCCGCCCGAACTCGACTGCCGATTCGAAGGTTTCCCGCATCTCGAAATCGACGCCCTTGGCCAGCAGCTCCAGGGTGTGGCGGCGATCGTAAGACCGTACATAGAGCTTGAGGCCCGGGAATTCGGCGCGCACCAGATCGACGATGCGGTCGGCGGCTTCGCGCTTGTCGACGCAGACGGCGACGAGCCGGACTTCCGTCCGGATGGCGGCGCGCAGCACGTCGAGGCGCGCGCCGTCGCCATAGTAGACCTTGAACCCGAACCGGCCGGCAACCGTAATCATCTCGGGATCGTTGTCGATGGTGATGACGTCCACGGCCTCGGCGAGCAGGCATTGCGACACCAACTGGCCAAAGCGGCCGAAACCGACGATGAGCGCCGACCCGCGGACGCCTTCGAAATCGTCCGGCTCCGGCAGGCGCGCCCGTCCGATGCGGGCGAGCACCGTGTCGGTGAGGGAGGCAACGGGCGGACCCATCAACATGGTGACGGCGGCGATCGCCGAGAACAGGCTCGCCTCGCGCGCCTCCATGATTCCGAGCGTGACGCCGAACGGGATGAGCACATAGGCAAACTCGCCGGCCCCAGTGAGCACCGAGCCGGCGCGCAGCGAATCGCTGCGATTCACGCAGGTGGCGCGAAACAGCACGGCCACGATGCCGGCCTTGAGGAGAGTGATGACGATTGCGGCGGCAGCGATGAGAACGAGGTTCGCCGCAACCACCTGCATGTCGATCGACATGCCCACGCTCATGAAGAACAGGGCCAGCAACAGGCCGCGGAACGGCTCGATGTCGGCCTCAAGCTCATGACGATAGTTGGATTCGGCCAGCAGCACTCCGGCGAGGAACGCCCCGAGCGCCATCGACATGCCGGCAAACTGCATGAGCGCCGCAGCTCCGAGCACGACGAGCAGGGAGGCTGCCGTCATCACTTCGCGTGTCCCGGTCCCGGCAAGGAGGGCGAGGAACGGATTGAGCAGGTAGCGCCCGGCGATCACTACCGCTGCGATAGAGGCGCCGATGCGGCCGACCGCGATCAAAGTCGCGGAAAAATCGGTCACATGGTTATCGGCGCCGGGCGCAAGCAGCGGCAAGAGGGCGAGGATCGGCACCACCGACATGTCCTGGAACAGCAGTATCGCGAAGGCGCGCTGGCCATAGGCCTGCTGCAACTGGCCGCGTTCCTCCAGGATCTTCAGCGCGATCGCGGTCGCCGACATGGCAAGGGCGACGCCGGCGATAACGGCTCCGCGCCAGCCCGTGAGCCCCAGCACGAAGGCAAGGCCGCCCAGCACCGCGGCCGTCAACGCGAGCTGCGCTGCGCCAAGCCCGAAAATGGCGCGGCGCAGCGCCAGCAATCGCGAGAATTCAAGCTCCAGCCCGATCAGAAACAGGAGCAGCACGACGCCCAGTTCGGATACCGCAACGATGGTCTCGCGCTCCCGCACCAGCGCGAGCCCGAATGGGCCGACCACGACGCCTGCTGCCAGATAGGCAACGATCGGCGAGAGCCGCAGCAGCCGCCCAAGCGGCACGCTGATCACCGCGACTGCGAGCAGCAGCAAGGGCAACACCAACAAGCCGCCGCCGTGAGGTTCATCCATCGCCGATTCCTCTGAGTTGTTGCGCGGAGCGCTCTGCCCGGCCATTTCGGAACCGAGGCAGGCGGTCCTTTACCATACGCAGCGATTTAGGCGCGGCGCACGCAGATTATCGGGAGCGAATCGCCGACATAGTCTCAAGGCCCGTAGCCTGGATGGAGCCGCGACCCGAGCCTGCCATCGGGCCGGCCCAACGGGTCCGGCCTCCGGCCCGACGATAAACTCCGTGCAACCCGGGGGCCGCCTCGCGGCAAGATCCCCCCTCCCTACCCTCCCCCGCTTGCGGGGGAGGGTAGGGAGGGGGCCTGATTACGGGCCGCATGAGGCAAAAAAGACGTGGATGCCCGCGACAAGCGCAGGCATGAAGGCGCCGTGAGAATCAAATCACATCGGGACCTGTACTAAGATGGGCGATCTCCTCTTTAAGCTGGCGCGACCGGCGCTGTTTTTCCTCGATCCGGAACGCGCCCACGGCGTCAGCATCCGGGCGCTCAAGTTCGGCTTCGCCCGCACGATGCCGCGCCGGGCCGATGATCCGATCCTCGCCGCCAAGGTCTGGAATCTCACGTTTCCCAACCCGGTCGGACTTGCGGCGGGGTTCGACAAGCATGCGGAAGTCTGCGACGCCGCGCTCGCGCTTGGCTTCGGCTTTGTCGAGGCCGGTACCGTCACGCCGCGGCCGCAGCCCGGCAATTCCGGCCAACGGCTCTATCGTTTGACGGAGGACGAGGCGGTGATCAATCGCTTCGGCTTCAACAGCCAGGGTTTGGCCCCGTTCGTCGCCAATCTCGCCCGCCGCCGCGCCCGCCCCGGCATTGTCGGAGCTAATGTGGGCAAGAATCGCGACACCGCCGACGGTGCCGCGGACTACATCGCCGGGATCGAGGCTGTCGGGGCTCTTGCGGACTATCTGGTCGTCAACATTTCGTCGCCGAACACGCCCGGGCTGCGGGCGTTGCAGGCGCGCGCCCAGATCGAGGAATTGCTGGCCCGCGTCCAGGAGTTCCGGCGCCGCGAAACCGCCGGCTTGCGCCCGCCCCTCCTGGTGAAGGTTGGTCCCGATCTCGATGAGGCCGAAGTGCGCGACATCGCGGAGGTGGCGCTCGCGACGGGGGTCGATGGCCTCATCATCGGCAACACTACGGTCGCCCGGCCCGCCACGTTGAAGAGCCCCGATCGCAACGCGCCCGGAGGGTTATCCGGCAAACCACTGTTGGTGCCGTCGACCGCATGCCTGGCCGCGATGTATCGTTTCACCGCAGGCCGGATTCCGATCATTGGATGCGGCGGCATCGCCAGCGGCGCCGATGCCTATGCCAAAATCCGCGCCGGAGCTGCCCTGGTCCAGCTCTATTCGGCGCTGGTGTTCCAAGGCCCCGGGCTGGTCGGCCGGATCAAGAGCGAACTTGCGGCGCTGTTGCGCCGTGACGGGTTTTCGTCCGTGGCGGATGCGGTCGGGGCGGACAAGAGATGATCGCCGCACGGTGTGGCCATCCTTCGAGACGGCCGCCCAAGAGGGCGGCCTCCTCAAGATGAGGTCCGAATTGTCTCGATTTGCATTCGACAAACACGGACCTCATCCTGAGGAGCGCGCTTTTGCGCGCGTCTCGAAGGATGGCCACCGGCTTCTACTTCACCCCGATAATCACCGCCTCGGTGAGGATGAAATCCAAGTCGCCGTTGTTTTCCTGCGGGCGCGCAAATGCCCGGAAGGCCGCGGAGCCGTTGCGCAACATGGACATCAGCTCGAGCTTGGTGCCGTCCCCGACATTCTGCTGATCGGCCCAAGGGCCAAACACCATGGGCTTGTCGAGAAGTTCCACGTGACGTTCCTTAAGCCCCGCACGCGCCACCAGGTCGCGCCATTCGGTCAGGGTCAGGCAGCGCACATGGCTCGGGTCACGGAGCTTTTCGAAAGCGTTGTATTCGTTGGCGGCGGCAGAAAGCGCGCCCGCGTCACCTTCCATGATGCTCGTGTCCGGCGAGACATTCTCGACCAGGCCGAACACGCCGCCGGGTCGCAGCACACGGGCGGATTCGGCTACGAACCTGCTCACGTCGTCGAAATGGTGAGGCGCGATCCGGCAGGTCACGAGATCGAAGGTTAAGTCCGCAAAGGGCAGCGCCTCGGCGCGCATCTCGGCGACCGACATGTTGAGGATCTCCCGTTCGCGGGCGAGCCCCCGCGCCACGCCGAGCATTTGCGGCGTCAGGTCGGAGGCCACCACGTGGGCGAGGCGCGGGGCGAGCGCCAGCGCCACATGGCCGGCGCCGGTGGCGATGTCGAGCGCAATCCAGGTCTCTTGTGGCGCAACCAGCTCGACCAGCCGGAGCAAGCTGTTGCCCCTGGCATGGGGGCGGCTCGTCGCATATGTCGCCGCAAAGGCACCAAATCGTTCCTGGACGAGCGATTTCGATTTCAGTTCCATCACAACGCCTCTCGCCCCCACTCTGGCCCTTCCCGCAAGCGGGGGAGCGTCAATGTAAACCCTCCCCCGCAAGCGGCGGAGCGTAAAAATGTAAACCCTCCCCCGCTTGCCGGGAGGGTAGGGGTGCCCGATGGGCGAAATTAGCCAAACTCCGGCCCGGTGGACATGCGTGGCGTTCATCGGCTGTTCATTCGCCCCAATGGCATGCTTAAATCAGCAGCGGGCTGAGGTGGTGGGCTTAAGAAATTGGACGGATTTTCTAGCAAATCGAACGACTGCGACCAGATCGTCCTGGTCGATGCAGACGACGTCCCCCAGGGCGTCGCCCCGAAGATCGAAGTGCATCGGCGTGGCCTGAAACATCGGGCGCTCTCCGTGTTGGTGCGCGACTCGAGCGGCAATATGCTGGTGCATCGCCGCAACGCGGCGAAATATCATTCCGGCGGGTTGTGGACCAACGCGTGCTGCAGCCACCCGCGGCCGGACGAGCCGCCCGCCGCCGCGGCACATCGGCGGCTCGCCGAAGAAATGGGCGTGCGCTGCGAGGTCAAGCCGCTGTTCACGGCCCGCTATCGGGCCGCCGTTTCGAACGGTTACATCGAGGACGAGATCGTCCATGCGTTCGGCGGCACCTATGAGGGCCCGGTCGCGCCGGACCCGGCCGAAGTGGCGGAATGGAAATGGATGCCGTTCACGGCGCTCGCCGAAGATTTGACGCGCCGGCCGCAACTCTACACGATCTGGCTTCGCCACTATTTCCGCGAACACTACGGCGCCATCGCAGCGTGGATGGAGACCGGGTGATTTGGGACCGCGGGCGTCCCGCCCGCATTTCTTAGACCCATTCAATCACAGCCCCGGGCAAAGTAATCGAGGTGGCCGGGACAAGCCCGGCCACGACCCCGGTAGAGGTATCAAGAGCGGGCGGGACGCCCGCGGTCCTCCGCACTCTCGATCATCTCCCGCAACAGCGCCGGCGTCACCGGACATCGGGTGATCCGCACGCCGTAAGGCCGCAGTGCGTCCTCGACGGCGGAAATCACGGCCGCGGCCGCCGGGATGGTGCCGACCTCGCCCGCACCCTTGGCGCCGAGCGGATTCAGCGGGGATGGCGTCTGCTGGTATTGCGTTTCGAACGTCGGAAAAGTCGGCGCTGTGGGCAACAGGTAGTCGGCGAAACTGGTGGTCAGCGGCTGGCTGGCGTCGTCGTATCCCATCCACTCCAGAAGCGCGTTGCCGATCCCGTGGGCGATGCCGCCATGGACCTGGCCGTCGACGATCAGTGGATTGACCAGCGTGCCGGAGTCCTGCAGCGCCACATAACGCAGGATGCGGACCTCGCCGGTCTCTGCGTCCACCTCGACCTCAGCCGCATGGCACGCATTCGCATAGGCGAGCGCGTCGGTGCGGAAATAACTGGAGTCCTGCAACCCCGGCTCCATGCCGGGCGGAAACCCGTAGCCCGGCGCGCCTTGGAGGATGCGGGCGAGTTCGCCCAGCGGCACGCTGAGCTGGTGGGCGCCGGCGACGCGCAGCCGGCCGTCCACAAGCTCAAGATCGTCTTCAGCGACCTCCAGCACGTGGCTTGCGAGCTTTCTGGCCTTGCGGGCGACGGCGCGGGCGGCAAGCAGGACGGAGGAACCGGCCGTCGCGGTCTGGCGGCTGGCGAAACCGCCAAGCCCGACCGGCACCGTCGCGGTGTCGCCAGAGATCACCTGCACGGCATCCGGCGCCACGCCAAGCTCGCTCGCGCAAATCTGGGCGAGAGCGGTCTTGAGTCCCTGCCCCATGGCGGCAGCGCCCGTATACACGGAAATGCGCCCCGACGGTGCAATACGCACGACGGCGGATTCAAACGGGCCGCGCCCCGTGCCTTTCATGGCGTGGGCAAGGCCGAGCCCGATCAGCCGGCCCTGCGCCCGGGCGGCTGCCTGCCGCGCCGGAAATGCGTCCCAATCCACGGCGGCCACGACCGCCGCCTGACAGGCCGGATAATCGCCGCTGTCATACACGATGGTTGCGCCCGCTCGCGTCTTGAGCGGCTTTGTGTAGGGCATCTTGGCGGCCGGGATCAGATTGCGCCGCCGCAGCTCGGCGCGATCGAGGCCGAGTTCGCGCGCCGCGATATCGATTAGCCGCTCCATCACGAAGGACGCCTGCGGATAGCCGGCGCCGCGCACCGAGGACACCGGCACCTTATTGGTCAGCGTGACGGCGACGTCCATGGCGAATGCCGGGACCGCGTAAGGCCCGGTCAGGGTGGACGCCGAGTTGTAAGGCAGATTGACGTCCTGGAGCGCATAAGCGCCGAGATCATGGAGCAGGCGGCCGCGCAGCCCGACAATGCGGCCGGCCGCGTCGAGCGCTATCTCCATGGACCAATGCTGGTCTCTTTCCTGCACAGCGCCAAGGAAGTGCTCGCGCCGATCCTCGATCCACTTCACCGAGCGGCCGACGAGCTTTGCGGACGCCGTCACGGCGACATCTTCGGCGTAGACGCAAAGCTTCGGACCGAAGCCGCCGCCGATATCGGGCGTCGCCACCCGCAGGCGGTTCTCGTCAACACCGAGTGACGACGCCAGCGTATTAAGGAGATCGTGCGCCTTCTGGGTCGAGGCATACACGGTCAACGAGCCGTCCGACGCCCGGTATTCCACCGCGATACCGCGGCCTTCGATCGAATGCGCGCCGCCGCGATGGGGCCAAAAGCTTTCGCGGAAAACATGGGCGGCATCTGCGAAGGCGGCATCGATGTCGCCGTAGCCGAGTCGGTACGACGAAATCACATTGGACGAGACCTCGCGCCGCACCGCGGGCGCGCCTGCGAGCGCGGCCTTGCGGCAATCGGCGGCGCACGGGAGCACCTCGTAGTCGACGTCGACCAGGGCTGCGGCGTCCTCCGCCAGGTATCGGTTGGCCGCGAGCACGATCGCCACCGGCTCTCCCACATAGGACACTTCGCCGTCGGCGAGCGCGAAGGCCCAGCAGCGATCGAGCGGCGTGCCGGAATTCGATGTCCGCACCATGCGGCGCCGCGCCATGGCGGGCGCGATATCGTCGAGCGTGAGTACGGCAAAGACGCCAGGCAGCGCGCGCGCAGCAGCGGTGCGGACGGCGCGGATGAGGGCATGGGGATGCGGGCTGCGCACGAACGCGGCGTGAAGCGGGTCCGCAATCGCAACATCGTCCACGAAGCGGCCGCGCCCGGTGAGCAACGCGTGGTCTTCCAGCCGCGGCAGACGTGAGCCGATCGTGCTCAATTCACCATCGCCTTGGCGGCCTTGGCAACGATGTCCTTCGGGGTGGCGTAGACATCGGCAAGCAGCCTTTCGATTTCGCCGGCCGACACCGGGCTTACGTCTGCCTTTAACTTCTCGGCGTCGGCGAGGAACTCCGGGTCCTTCATGGTGGCATTGAAGGCGTCGATCAGGGCTTGGCGGCGATCGTCCGGAACGCCGGGCGGAGCCGCATAGGGGCGCGCCATGCCTTGCCCGGCCAGGATGAGGCGGAGCATCCGGGTTTGCTCCTCGCCCTTGGCGAGGTCGGTCACGGCCGGAACGTCCGCAAGGTCCGCCTCCTTGCGCAGCCCGAACTGCACCGGCAAATGCACTTTGCCGCCTTTCATCCAATCGGCGTGGCGGGCCTTGGCGGTGCTCCAGGAGATGCCGCACATGCCGTTCACCTCGCCGCGCTCCATGGCAAGAGTGCCGTCGTTGGTGCCCGGATAGCCGCTGACCAGCTTGAGCTTCGCCCCGAACATATTGCGCAGCACCATCGCGAAGATATCGGGATCGGCGTCCTTGCTGAGGCCGCCCACCGTGAACGGCTGCACCAGCATGTCGTTGAATGTCTTGATCGGCGATGTATGCCACATCATGCAGACGCTCACGTCGGAGGAAATGCTGCCGAGCCATGACAGTTTGGTCGCATCGAACGGAGCACCGACAAGCAGCGGCGCCACCGCCATGCTGCGCGAGAAGGTGCCGATGACGGAGCCGTCTTTCGGGGCTGCATTGTAGAGATAGAGCGTGGCGCGTTCACTGCCCGCCCCTTCGCGGTTCTGTGGAACGATGCTGGGCTGCCCCGGAATGTGCTTGCCCAAATGCCGCGCGAGCAGCCGGGCATAGAGATCGTAGCCGCCGCCGGCGGAGAAGCCGATGACGAGGGTCACGTTGCGGCCGCGATAAAAATCCGCGATGCCTTGGGCTCCGGCGGGACGCATCAACGAGCCGAGCGCCATGGTGCCAAACGTGAGCGTCAAAAGAGCCGTCCGTCCTAGCCTCATGGTGTTCCTTTGGTGCGCTTAGGCCTCGATGTCATCCATCAACCTCGTCCTGAGGAGCCGACCGAAGGTCGGCGTCCTGAGGCTCTCGAAGGACGAAGGACCGCCACGGGCGAGGCCGCGCCAGTGGCCATCCTTCGAGACGGCCGCGCGAAGAGCGCGGCCTCCTCCGGATGAGGTCCGCGGGAGCAGGCTCGTCCACGCGGAGCGCCCGATGGTCATTTCAGCCGCTTGGCGGCGTCCTGGACGACGCTGAGGTCGGCAAACTTGCTGACGTCGAAGCTCGCCTTGATGAAACCGAGATCGCGGGTGAGATCGACATTGCGCTGCAGTGCCGCGAGATCGGGCATCATGTTCGGGTCGCGATAGTTGTCCTTGCCGGTGAAAACCCAGGCGAACCGCTCAGCCGGCTGCCTGGTGATCCGCGCGCAGATTTCCATCGCTTCCTTGTGGTTTGCGGGATCGAGGTACCAGCGCACGATGCGCAGCGAATCTTCCATCATATCGGTGAGCGCGGCGCGGTTCTTCTCGATGAAGCTCTTGCGGGCGACCCACATGGAGAACTGAGAAACCCCGACCGCGTCCTTGGTGTCGAACAGCGTCCGTCCGACCTTGCGCAGCTCCGGATCGAGCGAGAACGGCAGCACCGCCGGGACAAGATCGACCTTCTTCTCGGCCAGCATGGCGCGCATCGTGGGAAACGGCGCCTCGACGATGGTGTAGTCGCGCTTGTCCTCAAGCCCATGCTTGCGCAGCATGGCGCGCATCGCGATATCGACCGCGCTGCCGGCCGCGTTGGTGGCGACCGGCTTGCCCTTGAGGTCTTCGATCTTCTTGATCGGGCCGTCCGCCAGCACCATGAACTCGTTGCTGTAGAAGCCCGCATTGCCGTCCTGGAACTCGTCGGCGATCACCCGCAGGTCATCCATGCCGGCGTTCTGGATGGCGATCGGCAGCGTCGGGTAGGTGAGATCGGCGATCTCAAGCTCGCCCGCCGCCAGCGCCGTGATCATCGGCGGGGTGCCGGCGAAACGCGTGATCTCCAGCTGGTAAGATTTGCCGAGGTTCTTGGCGAGATCCTTCTTCTCCACCAGCATGGAGGCCCAGTTCGCGATTGGGACCACGTAGGACAGGCGGATTTTCACCGCCTCGGCGGCTTGGGCGACGCCGGCGCCGAGCAAGGCTCCGCCCAGCAGGGTTACGGCGAATGCGGTGGCCAGTCCGATCCTTGCGAGACGCATGATCTCCCTCCCGAATGCGAATTTTGGTGTATGTATTTCGCTACGTGACCGCATTTGTCCCGCGAATGCTGTTGGTTGGCAAGAGCGCGGGGGCTGTGGGTAATCGTCGCCGGTGGCAGGTCCAGCAACCACCACAATATCTCAGTGGGTTCCAAATTACCCCGTCAACTCCTGAAACGCCGTCGAGACGTTCAATGCCCCTGCTCAGGTTGAGGAATCCGAATCTTTTCAAGACTGCTTAAGGGGGCGCCACCAATGATTCCACAACGCTTCGTTACCGAGTATCCTAAGAGGTGTAGCCAACTGCTCCATATGCTGGAGCCGCAAGCGCGTGATGCCAACTTGGTTGGGTCGTTCGCACTTCTAATTGCCTCGGCTGCCTTCACCATTCCTTTTGGCCGGATGACTGAAGCCAGGCATCCGCTCGGACGACCGGAACCTGGACTGTCTCGTGCAATCAGAAAGTTGCGGCGGCGCCCTTTTCTTGAAGCACCCTTCTGGGAAGGAAACACGCCAGAGTCGTTTCGCTACGCGAAGATTGTCAATGATCCGGAAGTTGCAGGTGCCTGGCGTGATGAGGCCGGAAATCATCCACTGCACTCCAAGAAATTAAAGGACGGCTGCACCATTCTCCAAACGATCCGGAATGGCCTCGCTCACGGGAACATTGTGTATCTGGATGAGACCGGGCACGAGAACCCTGGCCGACAGCTTCGCTACCTCGCATTTTTAAGCAAGCACGACGATGGCAAATCGCATCGCGTGGTAATTTTTAGCGAGGAAGACTTTTTGATGTTTCTGAAAGCATGGATCGTGTGGGTGCAGACATTCCCGCCGGAGAGCGACTTCATGTTTGCGGAGGCGGCAGAATGAACCTTTTAAGTGTAACCGGCGGAGGCGAACGCTCATGCGCGTAGGTAACGATCAAAAATCACCTTCACTTGATCGTCAGTGGCATATTTTCCCTGCCGCACATCTTCGGCGCTACGCGACAACGCGTCGCGATCATGTGAGGATAACGTCCGCAGCGTAGCGAATTGTTCTTCGATCGTCGCCAATGAGGCGACAGCCTCCTCCTGCGCCTCCGGCGGCCAGGTTAAGACGCGATCGAGCATTGCCTTCACTTGGTCTTTGGTCATAGACGCACTATACGCCGAATTCTTTTCCAGAAACCGTCCATCTTCTCATCGGACACGAACTCACCGCGCCGAGCCTGCTCCAGACCCTCGCGCACTGCCGTCCGCTCTTCGTCATCCATGACGTAGACGCCTTTGCGTCGCGCTTCGATTTCGCGCGCGATCTCTGCAAGCTCTTCCTGGTCCTCTTGGGGCCAGTACCGCACGTTCTCCAATACTGCGTAAATTTGTTCCTTCGTCATGGCTGATCATACCCCCTTGACTCGGGCATATTCATCGCGGGCCTCACGGATGAGGAGCTCAACGTCCAACTCTTCGCCCAGGCCTGCATCAAGCTCCCACAAGCCTACCTCAATCTCCGCGCGTAGCTCAGCAAGCTCGTCAATGCACTCAAGCAATTCGCGCCCCAGTTGCTCCTGCGCCGCCTCCGAAAGGCCCGCCGCCTTTGATATGGCCAATTCGAGTGTCTTTGCCATGATACCAATATATTGCATCGCGTTCAGATTTACACGCCTGTCGCCCCCTGCGCCTCCTGATGCCACGCCAGCAGCCGCCGCCGCAGCCAGGCCATGGCGGCCACCAGCGCGTATCCGATAACCGCGATCTCGACGATGCCGGCGAACACGCCGCGCGAATTCGCAAAACGCGAGGCCTGCATCATGGCGCCACCGAGGCCGTAGCCGCCCATTTGCATCTCGGTCACGACCACCACGATCAGGGCGATCGGCAGGGCAACCTGCAGGCCGGTGAGAATTTGCGGCAAGGCGGCCGGCAGCAGGATTTGCCACAAGAGCTCGCGATTCTTTGCGCCCATGTTGCGGGCGGTCCAGACAAGTTCCTTCTCGACGCTGGCGATGCCCGCAACGGTGGCGGTCACCACCGGAAAGATGGCGTCAAGCACTACCATGGTGATCTTCGAGACATCGTAGAGTCCGAGCCACAGAATGATCACCGGCAGAAACGCGATCTTCGGCATCGGGAAGCCGACCGAAATCACCGGATCGAAGAACCAGCGCGCCGCCCTATTGCGGGCCATGGCGGCGCCGAGCACAACGCCGCCGACGGCCGCGATGGCAAATCCTGCGAGCGCACGATAGACCGTCACCCCGATATTGAGGAACAGGTCGCCGCCGGCCGCGTCGTCGTAGATGCGCTCCGCCACCGCACTCAGGGCCGGCAGCATGAACGGCGTCACGGCGCCGCTGCGGGCAAACATCTCCCAGGCTGCGAGCAGCACGATAATCGGCGCAAGGCGCGCCGCACCCCAGGCAAAGCGGCGCACGGTGTCCGTCATTCGCGCCATCGCAGTGCCCGCTCGACCACGGCCTGGTAAACCCGATCCGCCAAAAAGCCGATGAATGCCACCGTCAGCACCACCGCGAACATCGCCTCATAGGAGCCATTGGCGCCAAGGTAGCCGATCAGATTGCCCAGCCCTTGCCGCGCCACGATCAGCTCGGAACTCACCAGCAGGATGAACGACAGTGCCAGTGCGGTGCGAACGCCGTTGAGCAGCTCCGGCAGCGCGCTCGGCACCACCACGTCCCAAATCATGCGCGGCCCGCGGGCGCCCATGCTGCGCGCCGACCATATGAGGTGCTGGTCGCTGCCGCGCGCCCCGTTGTAGGCGCCGATCGTGACCGGCAGCATGCAGCCGAGAAAGATCAGCAGGATTTTCGAACCGTCGCCGAAGCCGAGCCACAGCACCGTGACCGGGATCAGGGCCGATTTCGGCATCGGATAGAACAGCTCGACCAGCGGTCCGAGCATAGCGTTCACGGGCCGGGAGATGGCCATGAAGATGCCCAGCGCGCTGCCGACGGCGATCGCCAGCGCAAGGCCGGCGCCGGCGCGATAGAGCGAGGACAGCCCGTTGCTGACAAGCTCGCCCGACGCGACGAGTTCGACCCAGGCCTGCACCACATCGGTGAGCGGCGGCAGCGCCAGCGACGACACCAGATGCAGGCGCGCCGCCGCCTCCCACGCCAGCGCGAGGATCAACAGCGGCGAATACCGAACGAGAACATTCGGCGCAGCAGCCTTGGTAGCCGGGGCGACGGTCATGGCGGCCGCTTCTCAAGCGCTTTTACGGCTTCATCCCGAACCAGGTTCCAGACCTCGTCAACCTTGTCGACAAACGCCCTGGTGCGGTGGACCTCCGGGTCGTCCTTGTCGAACCGGGTGTCGACAATGGTCTTAATGCGTCCCGGCCTTGCGGTCATCACGGCGACCCGCTCCGCGAGGTAGACGGCTTCGTGCACGTCGTGGGTGACGAAGATCACGGTTTTGCGCGTCTTCTCCCAGATGGCGAGCAACTCGCCCTGCATCAGGCTGCGGGTCTGCGCATCGAGCGCGCCGAACGGCTCATCCATCAGCAGGATGCGTGGGTCGAATGCGAGCGTTCGGGCGATGGCGACGCGTTGTTTCATGCCGCCCGAAAGCTGCGACGGATAGCTCTCCTCAAACCCCGTCAGGCCGACGAGATCGATGAAGGCCTGCGCCCGCGTCTCACGCTCGTGGCGGGGCAGCGCTTGGCGCTCGAGCCCGTAGAGCACGTTCTTGCGCACCGTCTTCCATGGGAACAATGCAAAGTTCTGGAACACGATGCCGCGATCCGGCCCGGGCCCTGCAACCGCTTTGCCGTCGACCAGAATCTTTCCGGTCCCGATCGGCAGAAATCCGCCGATCAGATAAAGCAGAGTCGATTTGCCGCAACCGGAAGGACCCAACAAGGCGAGGAATTCGCGCTCTTGCACCTGGAGCGATACGTTTTCCAGCGCCAGTACCTCCCGGCCGACCGCCGGACGATAGTGGTGGGACACGTCCTCGACAATGATCTGGGCGGGATCGCTCATGGCTCTCTTTCGCACGCGCCTGCGAACTTATCTCAAATCACCGGCGTCGGCAGCTTCCAGCCGGCGAAATAGGCCGTCAGATTGTCGATCATCAACTGGCCGATGGCGGTGCGGGTCTCAACCGTCGCGCTGCCGTGGTGCGGCTGCAGCAGTACATTGGGCAATGCGAGGAGATCAGGCGCGATCCGCGGCGCGTTCTGGAACACGTCGAGCGCCGCAAAGCCGAGCCGGCCGTCGCGCAGGCGTTCGATCATGGCTCCCTCGTCCACCACGCTGCCGCGCGCGATATTGATCAGCGTTCCTTGCGGCCCGAGCGCGTCGATCACGGATGCGGAGATGAGGCCTCGCGTCTCATCTCCGCCTTTGCATGCGACCATCAGGAAATCGCTGCGCCTTGCCAATTCGACGAGGTCGGGAACATATTCATACGGTATTCCGGGTTTCGGCCGCGGCCCGTGCCAAAGCACCTTCATGCGGAAGGCCTGGGCACGATCCGCGATGGCGCGGCCGATGCCGCCAAGCCCCACGACGCCGACGGTCTTGCCGCCGACGCTGCGGCCGAGCCGGATCGGCCCCTTGAGCCATTCGCCGCTGCGCACATAGCGGTCGGCATAGACGATTTGCCGTGCCGAAGCGAGCATCATGCCGATGGCAAGATCGGCGCACTCGTCCACCATCACGCCCGGCGTATTGGTGACGGGGATGGCACGCTCCCGTGCCGCCGCGAGATCGATGCCGTCAACGCCGACGCCGAAGCACGAAATGATCTCAAGCTTCGGCAGCGACGCGATGAGGTCTCGGGTAGCGCCGCGATTGGCCTCGGTCGCGATCGCACGGATGCGGGACTTGATGTCGGGACTAAGCGTTCCCTCCGGCAGCGGGTAGACGGTGAAGTGATGAAGCTCGAACAGCTCCGCCAGCGCGCTCATGGTGGCCGGTGGAAACACGCCAAGCGACAGGACGGCAGGCTTCATAAGGACTCCGCAATTATCCCAGGACTGTCATTGCCCGACTTGACCGGGCAATCCAGTACCCCCGGTCGGTGGTTACTGGATCGCCCGGTCAAGCCGGGCGATGACAGCGTAGTGCGCGTGGGAAATGCTCTTGCCTCATCAATTGGCGGGGTCAAAGTTCGAAGACCTTCTTCTCAGTCCGATGCAGGCATTCGCTCGGCCCGTTGGCCTCGACGATGTAATTGTCGCAGACGACCGCAAACAGGGCGTCTGTCTCGTAGCCGGGATGCACGGCGAGGTTCATATTCTCCGCCAGCGTCATCGTTTCATCGGCCCGCACCAGCGGCCGTTCGACCAGATCGTATCCCTGGCCATGGCAGTAGAGGCGCAGTTCCGGCGGGAAATTCCTGCTGCGCATGTATTCGTCGTGGGCGGCCGCGATGTCACGGCACGAGGCGCCCGGCTTGATCAGGGAGAGCGTATGATCCTGCGCCGCCTCCATGGCGGCAAAGCCGTCGAGAAGCTGCTGCGTCGCCTTGCCGAACACCATGGTGCGGGCAAGCTCCGTGTAGAAGCCGCCCGGGCCGTTGTTCTCGATCAGTATGGTGAAATGCTCCCCTGGCTTGAGGGTGCGTCCCTGCTGGTAGCGGTCGGCAAAGCCGGCGCGGATGCCGAGCGGCGCGGAGGTGCCGAGAAACAGGCCCTGCTCGCTGCCGAGCAGGCGGCCCTCGTATTGGGCGAGCGCCGTAATGTCGGTGTCGCGCATGCCGGGCTTAACCTTGGCGAGCAGCCGGGCGAAAATTTCGTCCTGCATGAGCGCCGCCTTGCGGATAGCGGCGATCTCCTCGGGACTCTTGACGGCCTTGAGCCAGTCGATGGCGTCCGTCATGTCGGTGAGCCGTATAGGCGCCAGATCCTGCCCGATGCTGGTCATGAATTTGTGCGGCAGCGCCCCGCCACCCGCGACGCCGACCACCTTGTAATTCCGCCGCCTGATGTCCGACACCACAAGCTCGGCCTGGTACTCATCGGTATAGGCGACCGAGGTGAAGGCCGGCGTGGTCAGGATTTCCCCGACCCCGCGATGGACTTCGTCATTGCCGCCGAGCTTTCGACGGCCGCCGCGCGGGCCCATGTCGATGACGGTCATCCAATCATTGGCATGAAACACCACGGTCTTCGGATAGCCGTTGGTGGCCGGATGGTCAGTCAGCCATTTCACGTGGCCACCCAACCAGTCGTTATTGCTCTGCACGATGACAGCATCGACACCCTGGCCTGCCATCGCCTTGCGCACGGCGGTCCAACGGCGGTCAAGCTCGGCATCCGATATCGGATTGAGCAGTCTTTCGTTCATCTCGCGCCCCTTACGGATGCCGAGTGGTTCAAATGCCGTGATAGGCACGAAACCAATCGACAAATTCCTTGATGCCCACAGCGAGCGGCGTATTGGGGGCAAATCCGACCGCTTTTCGCAAGTCCTCCACGTCCGCGCAGGTCTCCCGAACGTCGCCGGGCTGCATCGGCATCAGTTCCCGGATCGCCTTTTTCCCGAGCGCCGCCTCGAACAGGCGCACCACTTCCAGGAGATCCACCGGGGTGTGGTTCCCGATGTTGTAGATGCGCCAGGGCGCCCGGCTTGTCGCCGGGTCCGGATTATCGCCTGACCACGTGGCATTACCCTGCGCAACATGATCGATGAGCTTGACGACGGAGATCGCCACGTCATCCACGTAAGTGAAATCCCGCCGCATGTCGCCGCCGTTGAACAGCTTGACCGGCCGGCCTTCGAGAATCGCCGCCGCGAACAGCCACATCGCCATATCGGGCCGCCCCCACGGGCCATACACGGTGAAGAACCGCAGGCCGGTGACCGGAAGGTCGAACAGGTGCGCATAGGCGTGCGCCATCAGCTCGTTGGCTTTCTTGGTCGCGCCATAGAGGCTGAGCGGGTGATCGACATTCTGCCCCACGCCGAACGGCAGCGACGTGTTGGCGCCGTAGACCGAGGACGACGAGGCGTAGAGCAGGTGGCGGGTGCGCGCATGCCGGCAGCCTTCCAGCACGTTGAGAAACCCGGTGATGTTGGAATCGATGTAGTCGTGCGGCGCCGACAGCGAATGACGCACGCCCGCCTGGGCGGCGAGATGGATCACCTCGGCAAAACCGTGATCGGCGAACAATGCGGCCATGCCGGCGCGGTCGCTGAGATCGAGCTTGTGAAACCGAAAGTTGTTGTGGGGCGCGAGTTCCGCCAGGCGCGCCTCCTTGAGCTTGGGATCGTAGTAGGGGTTGAGGTTGTCGATTCCGACGACGTCGCGCCCATCCTTCAGCAGGCGTCGCGCCACGTGGAATCCGATAAATCCGGCGGCGCCGGTGACCAGGACGGGTAGAGCCGCCATGTGCGGACATCCTTTCATCGACGATCACCTCCCCCTGCAGGGGGGAGGTCGGCCCGCGTCAGCGGGCCGGGAGGGGGTGACGGCCGTGCCGCAGATTCCCCCTCCCTACCCTCCTCCGCAAGCGGGGGAGGGTAGGGAGGGGGAGTGGCACCGCCGCCACCCCACCCCCCGGACTGCCTTCGGCAGTCCGACCCTCCCCCTTCAGGGGAGGGTTTCCCGATACAACACGCGTTGTCGGTCTGAAGCGAAGCCTCGCTAGGATGTCCCCAGCCCCAACGTCAAGCTCTGTTGCACGGACTTTGATCAATGCTATCGGTTCTGCCTGGGCAACGGGTTGCGCAACGATCGGGAGTAGTGGGGGCCAACAGAGCTGGTTATGCCGGAGGTCAGGCGGCCATCGGGAACGGATGCGCGCGCGGCGCCGCGCCTCATTTATGTCGCGACGGAGGATTGGTATTTCCTGTCGCACGGCTTGGCGATGGCGCGGGCTGCGCGCGCAGCCGGCTTCGAGGTTCATGTCGCCGCCAATGTGACTGAGAACGCCGCGACCATCCGCGGCGAAGGCTTCATCGTCCACGCCGTGCGTTTCGGGCGCGGCAGGCTGTCGCCGTTGCGGACCCTGCGCACCATCTCGACGTTGCGGCACCTCTATCGTCTGGTCGATCCCGCAATCGTCCATCACGTCGCCATGGAGCCGGCCTTGGTGGGAATCGTGGCATCGTTCGGTTCCGCGTTCGCGGCTGTTTATGCGATCGCCGGATTGCAGCCGCCTTCGCCTGCCGCCAAGCGGCGATCGTTGCGCCCGGGGCGCCGCCTGTTGCTGCGCCTTGGCCTGAAGCGCCGCCGTGCCGCCGGACTGGTTCAGACCCCGGACGATCGCGAAGCGCTCGCGAGGCTCGGGGTCAAGCCGGAACGTATCGCGCTGATCCCCGGGGCCGGCATCGATGCCGACCGATTGAGGCCCATCCCGGAACCTGACGGACAGGTGACGGTGGCTTTCGCCGGGCAGATGGCCGTCGACAATGGCGTCCGCACGCTGATTGAGGCGCAGCGGATATTGCGCGCCTCAGGAATTGCGAGCGACCTCCTGCTCGCCGGCACGCCCGACCCCGCGGACTTAACCAGCATTCCGCAGATCGAGGTCGCCGGCTGGGGCCGCGAATCGGGGGTCACCTGGCTCGGTCACGTCCCCGACATCGCCACGGTCTGGCGGCGGGCCCACATCGCGGTGATGCCATCCCGTGGCGGCGAAGGCGTGCCGCAGAGTCTGCTCGAGGCGGCCGCTTTCGGCCGGCCTCTGATCGCAACCGATGTGCCGGGATGCCGCGAAATCGTGATCCACGAGAAAACCGGATTGCTGGTGCCCGTCGACGATCCGCAGGCGCTGGCTTCCGCAATCCTGCGGCTGGTGCGCTCGTCACAGCAGCGCGTGCGATTCGGTGTCGCGGCGAGGCGCCTGGTCGATGAACGCTTCGCCGCCGACCTGATCGGCCAGGCGACGGTCGCGCTCTATCGGCGTCTTTTGGCCTTATGATACTGGACGGTCCGCATGGGGTGGCGTGAATTCGATCTCGTCGTCATGGCAGCGGGGTGCAGCGCCGTTCTGATCATGCTTTTGCTGCCGATGTTCCGCCGCTACGCCTTAGCGCGCCCGAATGCGCGCTCCTCGCATCGCATTCCGACTCCTCAGGGCGGCGGCGCCGCTGTCATCCTGGCGGTTGCGATCGCGCTTGGCGCTGACGGCGCGCTCATTGAGCCGCAGCGATCAGCGCTCATCGATGCGCTGCCGCTCGGCGCCGCCATCGCGGTTGTGACGATCGTCGGCGCCATCGACGATATCTTTCCGATTGCTCCGATGTGGCGCCTTGCCGTGCAGGCCGTGGCCGTCACTCTCACGGTTTCGACGATGCCGGCGGAACTGCGCGCCATCCCGGTCGTGCCGATTGCGATCGAGCGTGCTGCGGAAATTGTCGCCGGATTGTGGTTCGTCAATCTGGTCAACTTCATGGACGGCATCGATTGGATGACGGTCGCGGAAGCGGTGCCGTCCACGCTCAGCATCTTCGTTTTCGCGCTGTTCGGCGCGGCGCCGCCCCTGGCCGGATCGGTGGCGCTGGCGTTGTGCGGGGCCCTCCTGGGCTTTGCGCCATTCAACAGACCCGTGGCGAAGCTCTTCCTCGGCGATGTCGGCAGCCTGCCGGTCGGATTGCTCCTGTTCTGGCTGCTGCTGCAGCTCGCGGGCAGCGGCCATCCGGCGGCCGCAATGCTGCTGCCGCTTTATTACGTCGCCGACAGCTCGATCACGTTAATGCGGCGGCTCGCGCGCGGCGAACGCATCACCGAGGCCCACCGCACCCACTTTTATCAGCTGGCCGTCGTGCGGGGACTTTCCGTCATGACGATCGTACGATCGGTATTCGCCGTGAACTTGGTGCTCGCAGGGCTTGCAGCCCTGTCGATCCGCATGTCATCCGCGGCGTTCGACCTCCTTGCCCTTGCGGCCGGCGGCGCGCTGGTGACGGCATTGCTTGTCATGATGTGGCGGGGCAAACCGTGAGCCGCGTTCTCGGCCGCCTGAAGACCGGCCGAAGGACGCGTCGGAGAATGACTGCATCACTTGCGTGTCATCGCCCGCGAAAGCGGGCGATCCAGTAACCACCTGATTCGCCGGGGGTTACTGGATGCCCCGCTTTCGCGGGGCATGACATGATTGTGATTCATTTGATCACGGACGCGGCCTAAAATCCGATGCCGACCATCAACGGCAGCGAGACGTGTGTCGCACGAACCGGAGATGCCATGGCGATCCGCGTCGTGGGCGTCAGGTCAGCCGTTTGCCGTTGCTTAAGGAGGAGCGGAAGGAGCTTTGCCAATTGGGCCTCGGGGAGGCACCCCTTGACTTCCACCGCAACCTGTTCGCCGGGATTGTACGGATTTTCCAGAAGGACCACGCGAGCTTGCGCGGTTCCGGCGACGCCCAGCCAGATTGAAACCACCGTGCCGACCGTCCATTTGCAGCCGTTCGTAATGCTGGCCATGTCTGCCTCCCGGGCTGTCCGGTGTAATCCGAAATACCGTCGGTGTTGATTGCTCTTGGGGTAGTCGCAATAGCTGTCGCTTAGGTTCAAACCGGCGGCGAGCGCGCCCCGCAAGGCGGGGGCCGAATGAGGGTCAATAGCCCCCAGGTGGAAGCCCCCACGTGGACCATCGCGCCGCCGACGCTGAATTCCCTGAGATCAGCGAATTTAACAGGGAATTTGGTGAGTTTTTCTGCCGTTTGGCGGCTGTTTTTGACAGGGGATGGCCTTTTCGCGATGCCACATCAAGGTGTTACAGAGGATTCCCTGTTCGGTGCTGGAGCAGGGAATTGCCTTGAGCTGAACAGGGAATTCTTGAGCCCAAACAAGTCTGGCCCTTGCGAAATTGCGTGTGCAGGGGCGGTTTGCCGTAGCCTACTTGGTAGGCGGCGGATTTGTTCTTGCGGGAGGTCACGGCGTTCGGAGGTCTCGGCGGCGTGGCGGGCATAATCGGATTCCGCAAGGTTCTTCCTCAACAAACCACTCCGCATGTTACTAAATAACATGATAGGACTATTCTGCCTATTGTCAAGAAAATTCTTGTTCCGCGTGTGCATGCGGACCAAGAACGCATTCCGGAACGGTCTCGGAGGAGGCGCACACGTGAGATTAACCTGTCCTGCGGGTAGGTTGGGGGCTACACGGCTTCCTTCCGGAAGCCCGGTACGGCGTCCTGCAGCGCCCGGTAGATGGCGTCGCGGTCATTGCGCCGCAGCGCCTGTTCGAGCGTCGCCAGCCGGGCCCGCAGGGTCTCGAGCGCGGGGCTGACCGGGCGCGCCGCCACGATACCGGGGATGCCAATATCGGCCGCTGGCTCGTCGGCAGCGAACAGGATTTCGTTCAGGCGCTCGCCCGGGCGGATGCCCGTGAAGACGATCTCGACGTCCTTGCCGGGCTCAAGCCCGGACAGGCGGATCATACGCTCGGCGAGGTCGACGATCCTGACCGGCTGGCCCATGTTGAGGACATAGACCGAAACGTCGGAGCGTTGCGACGCCGACGCATGGGAAGCCGCCGTCACCACGAGGTCGCAGGCCTCGCGGATGGTCATGAAATAGCGCACCATGTCGGGATGCGTGACGGTCACCGGGCCGCCGGCCTCGATCTGGGCCTTGAATTTCGGCACCACCGAGCCATTGGAGGCGAGCACATTGCCGAATCGCACCGCGATGAGCCGCATCGGCGGCCGGCCGGCAGCGTGAGCGCTGAAATCCGCGTCGAGCGCCTGGCAATACATTTCGGCGAACCGTTTGGTCGCGCCCAGCATTGAGATCGGCTCGATGGCCTTGTCGGTGGAAATCATCACCATGGCGGCGGCGCCGCCGGCGACGGCGGCATCGGCCACGTTGATGGAGCCGAACACGTTGGTCTTGACGCCCTCCTCCCAGTCGCGTTCGAGCAGCGGTACGTGCTTGAGGGCGGCGGCATGAAACACGATGTCGGGCTTGAACTCGGTGACGAGGCGGATGACTCGCTCGCGGTCGCGAATGTCGGCGATCCGGCCGTCGACCTTGGCTTTGACGTCCTTCAGGCGCAGCGTTTCCAGCACGGAATGGAGCGCCGGCTCGGAATTTTCGATGACCATCAGCCGATCGATACCGTAGGTCACGAGGCGGTCGCAGATTTCGGCCCCGATGGAGCCGCCGCCGCCGGTCACCACTGCGGCTTTGCGGCGCACGAAGCCTTCGAGGCGGCGATAATCGATCTTGGCGCTCGGCCGCAGCAGCAGGTCTTCGACCTGGATCGGCGCGAGCCGCAGCGCCTCGCCGCTTCCCTCCAGCCCGGGCATTCGGCTCGGCGTCAGGCCGATGCGGCGCGCCCGCGTGAGGATGGATTCGGGCTTCATCTCTGGCGCCAGCGCCGACGGAGTCATCACCAGGCGGGCCACCACTGTGCCGCGATTGGTGAGCCCCTGCACCACCCGCTCCAGGTCGCCGAAATCGCCCAGGACCGGGATGCCGCGGATCGATTGACTGCGATCCGCCCGCGACGGCGACAGTATTCCGACCACCTGGACCTTCTTGACGGCGCCGCTTTCGATGCCCCGGAGCAGCACTTCGGCATCGGCTGCCGGGCCCAGCACGAGTGTCGGCGCAAAGCCGTCCTCGCGCGCATGCTGTAGGGTGCGCGTATAGCGGAAGTAGCGGTAGACGACCCGCAACCCGGCCAGAAAGAAAATCTGAAGGAACCAGTACAGTATGATCGTCAGCTTGCCGAAGAAAAACGTGCCGTAGACGTTTGGCGCCAGCAGAACGTAGTCGAGCGCAAGTAAAGTCAGCGCCAGGACGGTCGCAACCTTCACGATGCCCATCACGTCGGGAAGGGACGTAAAGCGCCATTTGTTCTTGAACAGCCCGAAGATCGCATAAACGACGGCCGCGTAGAGAACGAAGCCTGGCAACAGCAGCAAAAGCAGGTTCCAGCGCTCCGCGAGGCCCTGTGCTTCAAAACGTAAATAGAACGCGGCCACGACCGCCGCGGCCGCCGCCACGAGATCGTGGATGAGAATCAGGGTCACGCGTGGCGTGAAGCTGCGGAACATGAGCGACAATGGCCCTCGACTCTACGAATCATCAATGGCGGGTATTCATCGTCAATAGCGATATTCAACTGGCGGCGCTACCTCCGGTCGTCAGCCCGGTATGTGCGGTGGTGGACATAGACGCAAGCGCTGCATCGACCGCGCGCAGCACCTGCGCGGGCTGCAATTCGTCGAGGCACCTGCTGAAGCTCCCGATATGCCGTTCGCACCCCTCCTTCTGGCAAGGAAGACACGGCAATGGATGCTGCACCAGCCAGACATTTTTGCGGCGCTGGATCGTTTTGGCCGCTTCCCACATGGGAGCGAGCCCCCCGGCCGGTACCGGCCCCCAGAGCCGCGGATCGGTCGGTCCAAACAGCGCGATGGTGGGGCATCCGGTTGCCGCGGCGAGATGGGTGACCGAGGTATCCGGGCCGACGAAGAGCCGGGCGCGGGCCAGCAATGTGGCAAGCTGCGGCCACGATAGCTGCCCGTCGCGGCGCACCACGTCCGTGAGAGCGCCCCATACCGCGTCCAGATAGGCCCGTTCCGCTGCGGCGGGTCCCCCCGTCGCCACGACCTTGAGGCCGCGGGCGCGAAGGTGCGCGGCCAACTCCCGCCATCCATCCGCAGTCCAGCGCTTGTATTGAAACATCGGCGCCGCATGGATCACGGCGTAGGGTTGTTCGCCGACGTCCGGGTCCGGCGTGGCGACCGAGGCGCAATCCCCAAGCGAAACGCCGCCCGAGCAGACGAGACGCTCGACCCGGGGGACGCCGAGCACATCCGCGAGGCGCAGCATGTCTTCCAGGCGGTGCAATCCAGGTTGTGGCCCTATGCTGCGAGATAGCGCCAGGCGTCGCAGAACACCGCGGCCGCCGCCATCGATCGGCCCGACATGGCGGCGCCCGGCAATGAGCGCGAACATGGTCGGCCGGTCACCGCTCTGGGTCGACACAGCCAGATGGTAGCGCTTGGCGAGCCTCAGCGCGAGCACGAGACCCTGCCGAACGCCTGGACGCGACGGCATGGCCACGATCCGGTCGATGTCGGGATTGCCGGCCAGAATCCCGGCGGTGTCTTCAAACACCAGCACGTCGATGACGGCCTCGCTGAAGGCCCGCCGCAAGCTTGCGATCAGGGACGTCGCAAACAGCACGTCCCCGAGCCGGCGCAGGGCCACCACCAGGATGCGCGGCCGGGGCGGCAGATCGAAAGGCTTCATGGGCACGGGGCTGCCCGGGATCCTTCAGAATGAAAAAAGTCCATGTTACACGATCCCAGTAAACAGCCGCTGTTCCGGTGCAGTTCGCGCTTGCTCTGGGATTAGATCCCAGAGTCTCCCGATGACCATACGCAGTTCATCCCAGGCCTCTTTCTGGATATGAAGCTGTCCAGTTTCAATCAGTTTGTCAGCGAGGCCGGGGCTGCTCATTGTATCTTTGCGTTCTGTAAGACTTGCGAACATGCCCATGAGAAATTCCGGGGTTCGCATGAGAATCTGAAACTGAAGACGACTCAGCACTTCGTTCGCGGCCCTCACCTTCTCAATATTGTTGGAGACTGTGATGGCGAAGTCCTGTCCCATGCACTCTTCGAATTGCTGCTGTTCCTTCGCTGTACCAAGCCGTCTGGCCAGATCCGCAACCTCGTGCTTCGTGGCGGCATATTCCGCCTTTGCCGCTTCAAGCTTTTTAGGGGCAGTAACCTGATATATTCGCTGGGCAATCCTCCGCTTCTGATCTTCTAACTTGAACCGGTCGTCCGTCACGTCATCAATCGACAGCAGCGTCGCTTTCGCAGTCAGAGCGTCCACTTCTCTCTGAAGCTTCTCTAACTCACCGGCTATCTCGTGGTTATTGTTCGCCTGTGCCTCGTTTTTCTCTACTTGAAAGCGCGTTTCCAATAGTTCGATCTCGTCAGTGAGCATGTGGATGGGCACGTCGCGCGGCGTGGGATCGAAGACTTGCCTGAACTCCTGACTGGTTCCGTCGAGGTAGGCGCTGATTGTCAGATCACGCGATTCAGATAAATCGAAAGTCAGATCAATACCGGTTCCCCGCAGGAGATCTCGTGTGATTTGCTTTCCAGTAATGACGAGCAGCCCAATCGGCTTGTTCGTAGTGCTGTGGTTTTCCACTGGACCTTCAACGACCATGATACGAAGCTCGTCGTCGGAACCCTTTCTGATGGTTTTATCGACTTCGACCGTCTTCTTTGCGTTTGCCGGAAGAATCGCGTTTCTTCTGAAAATTATATCGAGTTTTGTGTCGTTATTGCTGGGATCGTCCTTCACCAAACATAGGTCATCAGGCACAGGCTGACCCGCAACGCTGTATTTTCCCTGGGCGATCTCAATGCTCCCGACGTCGGTCGGAACAACCTTGCTTTGCGAATCCACGACTCGAAAGCTGAAGGTGTTGAACGCATTTGCTTGAAGCGGCAATTCTTCAACAATGCGGTTCGTAAGGCGCTTCAGGCCGCTGTCATAGGCTCCATCATCCCGGACAATACGATAGAACAGACCTGCTGTATCTCCCTCGATTCTTGCAGAGAACAGTTCCTCGGGCTCCCGCGACGCACGGACATAAGAAGCGCGTACATGCAGCGCCTTCGGAGCTAACGCAACGGGCGCGACGTTCTCAACCTTGGCTTCCTTTGTTGCTGCATAATACGCTGCACCAACTGCAATCGCATTGGTTGGATCAATTCCCGTATTGACAGGAATTCCCATTATCTCTTCTATTCTTTTCCGTACATACGGGATGTACGTCGATCCACCTACCATAAGAACAAATCTCAGCTCCGAGGACCGAAGCGAGTTGCGGGTCAAGATTCTGCTTAGCATTGAAGCAGTTGCTTCAACGTACGACTTTATCTGAGCTTCAAACTCAGATCGCGTAATGGTGATCGTGCCGCTGATGGTTTTTCCATCATCGTCTTTCAAACTGCTGATGGCATTAAGGTCGATTTCAGCTGACTGACGAGACGAAAGTTCGATCTTTGCCTCCTCTGCTCTGGCGAGAAGCGAAAACCAAAGATTATTAAATTTGCCAGTCTCGCTCTTGAGGTTAGTAACCAAATCAGAAAAACGGCCAAGTTTACCCAGCTCAGGAACAATAATATTCTCGACGAGTGCAGCATCAAAGTCGCTGCCACCGAGATAATTATCGCCTTCGTGATCGACGACTTTGAGCTCGCCCTCCACTATTCGAATTAGGGCGACATCAAAGGTCCCTCCACCCAAGTCGTAGACGATCCATTGGCTATTGTCCAAGTCATCGGCCTTGCTTTTGTTGGCAAATGCAAGGCTGGCAGCTATAGGCTCCTGCAGCAAAATAACCTGTTTGAAGCCCGCCTGCACGCCGGCTTCCTTGGTGGCATTCGATTGCACAGTATCGAAGGACGCCGGAATCGTGATGACAGCGGACTCCGGGGTTTCTCCTGTGTGAATGAACGATTTGAGTTCCTTCAGAACGAACGCGGAGAGTTCAACTGGTGTCTTGGAGCCGTTGATCGCCTTAATCTTTATGGTCTCCGTGGTGCCCATCTTTCGCTTGAATCGAGACGCGACCGACATGGGATCCCGCTCCGCATATGTCTTGGCCTGCTCGCCGATAAGGATGCGGTCATTGCGAAATCCGACCATGGACGGGAGCGTTTCCTTGAACCCGATTGGATTCTTGAACACCTCGACGACGCCACGATTAAATTTAGCAATGAGAGAATTCGTGGTCCCAAGGTCGATTCCATAATTGATCATCTCAGGCATAATCATTCTCCCCTTGTCTTACCGACCTCTTCTACAACGACAATGCCCTTTTGGAGAACACGTGAATGAGCACGCTGCCCGCCGCGGATGATCGGCTTTATAACCTCAACAACTCTGAGATGCTCGGTGCCCTTTCCAGCGATTGTCGCCTCTAGGTCTGTCCGCGTTTCTTGAAACTTTTCGCCGGTCGGATCTTCGTAAAAGAACCCCAATTCTTCTATCGTGCTCTTTATTCTATCTATATTCCGGCCAAAATTATTGTGATCGCCATGAAGAGAAAGCTTCTTCTCCATCTCAAAGATCTGATTAAGTACAACGAGAAGGCGTCTTTCCCCATCGGTGATATGCTTGGCAATCGAATGGTTCATTGCTGTTTTCCCCGTGAGGCGGCAACAAGACCAATGGTTACCGCGTTGTAAGTTGTGCGCGTCGACATTACGATCCTAACTTTCGAATCCGCGCGATCAGAAATGATCACTTGTCCATTTGCAGCTTCGGCATTAATGCGTACCCATGGCACATAATGGCGCTTTGTGCCAAACCACCCTGCCACGGGAATAACGACGTGCGAGCGATTTAGCTCGCAGCTCCCGATTAATACACTCTTGTCATTGTCCAGTTCACTGCCGATTTTTTGCAAAATCGGCTGGAGCGCATACGCAAACATAGCCTCAATTATCTGAGAGTAATAATTCTTAGAGCTTTCAATATCGACTGAAGTGCTCCAACCAATTGAGACTTCGGCACCTTGATCCGATAATACGCTGAAATAAAACTCGTAAGTGGGTCGCTGGTCAGTGATTGTTGCACCCCATCTGACCGCTTTTATATCCTTTGAGGCGACAAACTTGATGCCCTTTCGAACGCCTTCCCTCGTAATCTGCAGCGGCTCGTCCCCTTGTGTAAGGCGTACCTCGTGCTTTCGCTCTTTTGCAATGATCTCCGTGACCTGTTGTTCGTCCCGCTCGATTTGCTGCTTGGCACCAGCGCTGACAAACGCGAATGCGTTAGCTAGCTTCAGCACCTCCTTGGAAAGATCAGGGTCGGAATGTTTATTATAGCAATCCACCGCGATCGAGAGGAGGAGACGAACAGCCTTGTCCTTAAAGCGTGTGAAATGGACCGGGAGGAGATTGAAAAGGGGCACGAGCGCATGCGGATTGATTGGACCAATCAGCATCGCCGACAGAGCAGCGAGCGAAGGTTTCTTGCTGCTTGCCTCTTTTTCCGCGCTGCGAAGTGGTTCAAAGCAACGATCAATGAAGCGACTCGCGCCCGCAAAGCAAATATCCTCATCCTGCCGAGCAACATAGCGGCGCCCAGACAGCAGCGCACCGATTGTTGCTAAATTGCTTCTGTCTAGTGCACGCGACAACACGAGATCGTACTGACTCGAAAAGGCTGGGCTCAGCCAATTCAAGAAAGCTGAGTCGTCAAGTGCCTTGAGCGTGTCAATCGGAAAATAATTGAAGTCGTACGTGAATAGCGCAATGTCACCCCTGTGGAGGAACTCGCATAATCTACCATCTTGAAAGATAATCCAGTGAAATTCTTTTTTAGCGTCATCCAGGAGCTCGTCGCATATGCCGAGTGCGCGGGATTTATCGATCGTACATCCCCCGAGAGCTTCTATGTGACCGTCCTCCAGATCGATTTCGTGGATGAGGGCCTTTTTCAATCTATGAATTGCCTTAATGGGGTAGTCGTCGATGTCGGAACGTACATCGCAGCCGAGCAAAACGAAGGGATTGACGTAAAAGCGGTGGAACTCAGTACTGTCCAGAATCTGCGTGCCTGACCGGTTCACCGCGGAAGCTGAAGCCGAGAGCATCTCCGAGAGTCGAGATAAAGCTTGCAGACATCGGTCATTATCCGGTTCCAGTTTCAAGGCACGCCGATACGCATCGGATGCATCTAAATATTGGGCGAGTTCTGGTCGCTCATAAAGCAGGCCGAGGTTACCGTACCTGAAAGCCTCCGGTTCAAGGGTGGCAGATTTTGTGAAATAATAAAGCGACATTTGGAAATGTTTTTTATACCAGAATGCTGACGCGATTTTATCAAGCATATGTGAGCTGACTTGACTAATTCTCTCCAGAGCCTGCCCGTACGAAATAACGCCATCGTATTCTTTTGCTCTGTCGCAGATGTACAAGAGACTTAAATAACCATAATCGTAGTCCGAATCGATTTTGACGCTCATCTCGAAAGCTTTTCGAGCTTCGTTTTGCTTTTCCAATGCTTCCAGAATGTCACCGTATGTACCCCACACGATCGGTGATCTCGGCACAAGATCGATTGTCTTCTTTACAGCGTTCCGTGCATCTTCCCAGCGCCCGAGCCCTTTCGCGGCTAATGTTAGACGCCACCAGCCCTCGGCATTTTCGGGCTCTGCGCGGGCGAGCGCGGCAGAGCGGTCAAATGCCTCCGCGAAGCGCCCTTCTGATAAAAGGTGCTTAATGTGAACAATCGGATCTTTTATATCTGAGTCGCTAGCCATGGAGATTCCTGGCTGTGAACGAAACTTCGACTTTGCACGCGAAGAGAAGAAGTGGGCAGAGTGGGTATTTGAAGAGCTTCGACTGTTGCCCTTAGACCTTTCGATTGTGGGTTGCAACGCGGTGAACCGCGCGATCAAAATTCTCAAATTGAAACATCGCCCACACTCATCTCCCGCATCAGGCTTATTACCAAGAATAGAACAAAGGAGGAACGGTGGCAAGGAGGTGCATCACCCCGGTTGCTCCATCGGATGACTCACGGTCGTACAGCTACCGACAGTCTCGGCCAGCCGCATTGGTCGCCGCCGTCGGGGCGGCGATCGGCCCGCCGCCCGCATCGCCCGCCATACCTTCTCCGCCGTCGCCGGCATCTGCACGTACGGTGCGCCGATCTGGGCCAGCGCATCGTTGACGGCATTCATCACCGACGACAACGCCCCCACGGTGCCGGATTCACCGGCGCCCTTGACGCCGAGGGGATTGGTCTTGGTGGGCACTTCGTTCTCGCCCAACGTGAACGTGCAGAAATGATCCGCCCGCGGCATGGCATAGTCCATGAACGAGCCGGACACCAGCTGGCCTGAGGCGTCGTAGGCGATGTTTTCCATCAGTGCCTGGCCGACGCCTTGGGCGATGCCGCCGTGAAGCTGGCCCTCGACCAGCAGCGGGTTGATGATGTGGCCGACGTCATCGACGGCGGTGTAGCGCACAAGCGCGACGGCGCCGGTTTCAGCGTCGACCTCGACCTCGCTGATATGGCAGCCGTTCGGATAGGTGCGCTCGCCGCCCGAGAAGGTGCCGGTCTCGAACAAGCCGGGCTCGGTCTTCGGCGGCAGCCTTGCCGGCATGAAGGCGGCGCGGGCCACCTGCGCGAGGTCGATGGCCTTGTCGGTGCCGGCAACCACGAACCGGCCGCGCTCGAATTCGATATCGTGCTCGGGCGCTTCCATCAGATGGGCGGCGATGCGGCGGCCTTTGGCGACGATCTTTTCCGCCGCGATCAACATCGCCGTGCCGGCCGACACGGTGGAGCGCGAGCCGAACGTGCCGGTGCCGATCGCGATCTGGTCGGTGTCGCCATAGTTGAAGCGGATACGGTCGGGCGGAATGCCGAGCCGGTCCGAGATGATCTGCCGGAATGTGGTGGCGTGGCCTTGGCCGTGATCGTGGGTCCCGACCGAAACCGTGACGGTGCCGGTCGGATCGAAGCGGATTTCGGCATGCTCGATCAGGCCCGCGTTGGAGGCCTCGACCGTCGAGGAGACGCCGACGCCGCGCAGCTTGCCGCGCGCCTGCGATTCGCGGCGGCGCGCCGCAAACCCTGCATAGTCCGCGAGCTTGAGGCAATCTTCCAGGTTCTTGCCGAAGTCCCCGCAGTCATAGGTGTAGATCAGCGCGGTCCGGTACGGCATGGCGCCGGCCGGGATCATGTTGCGCCGGCGAAGCTCGGCGGGGTCGATGCCGAGCTGGCGCGCCGCCAGGTCCGCCATGGTCTCGATCACGTAGGCGGCCTCCGGACGGCCGGCGCCCCGATAGGGACCGGTCATCATGGTGTTCGTCATCACGGCGGTGGTTTCCACATGGATCGCCGGGATCACATAGGTGCCCGCCAGCACGCCGATGTTGTTGGTGGGCGGGCCGGCATTGCGGTCCGACGTATAGTAGGCGCCGATATTGCAGAAGCTGCGCACCGAAAACGCCAGGAACCGGCCGTCGCGGTCGAGCCCGAGTTCGGCCTCCGTGATGTTGTCGCGGCAGTGTTCGTCCGACTGCAGCCCTTCGCTGCGCTCGGCAATCCACTTTACCGGACGGCCGACGAGGCGCGCTGCGAGCGCCGCCAGCACATATTCGGGGTAAAGCCCGCCTTTCATGCCGAAACCGCCGCCCACATTTTCCGCGACGATCCGGAACTGCGTCTCCGCAACCCCGAACACTTCGGTCGCGATGATGCGGCGGATCATGTGTGGACCCTGCACGGTGCAGCGCAGGGTGTAGCGCGCCTCGCGGACAGCATATTCCGCGATGCAGCCGCGCGGCTCCATGGAATTGGTCGTGAGGCGGTTGATGACCATCCGATGGCGGATCAGGTGCGCCGCCGCGGCCATGGATTTGGCGACCGCGGCTTTGTCGCCTGCCGCAT
>WNFR01000489.1_pt1 | contig 40378 bp, 32 predicted proteins | sample 5400221 | NCBI WGS metagenome assembly WNFR01 (sample SAMN13153357, study PRJNA577476) | soil metagenome | isolation source: 40 cm soil under Madrone tree | place: USA:California | collected 2016-06-14 | reverse complement strand
CGCATCAAAGCCGGCGCGCGCGTGCGAGTGAAGCTGACGATGCTTGTTGCATCACGTCGCTATCACGTCGCGCTCGTTGATCCGATACCGGCAGGCCTCGAAGCGTTGAACCCGGCGCTCGCAGTCACCCGCAGCGTCCCCCAAGACCCGAACGACAAGACGACCGATCGCTGGTGGTGGTGGCAGCGTCCATGGTTCGGGCATCAGAACATGCGCGACGAGCGAGTCGAAGCGTTCGCGTCTTTGGTATGGGAAGGCGTTCACACCTACTCTTATGTAGCGCGAGCGACAACACCAGGAGTGTTCGTCGTGCCGCCAACGAAAGCCGAAGAGATGTACCACCCCGAAACCTTTGGCCGCAGCGGAACGGATAGGGTAATCGTGGAGTGAGCAGCGGAAAAAGAAATGAGCGGATCATCTGCCAGTGCAACAAACGATCGAGGGTCCTAAGCACATCTGTAACAGCACCGACAGAAAGCACTTGACAGGATATTCGATAATTTTCTAAGATTTTCGAGTGTTCTTCGTTTGTTGCTGGGCGGGGGCGATTACGCTCTGTTGACTTTGACCTTGGGCGGTCTATATAGTACGTGCCTCGCACGGATAACCACTATATAGTACCAACCGACGCGAGCGGTCGCTGGCGCTCAAACTAACCCAGGCAAGAGCAGCGCTGTCTCTTTTTGTTGTTCCGCGATGACTGAATTAGCTGCCCGAACTACCTCCGTACGCGACTGCTTGCTGCGTGTCGGTTTCCCCGAGGACCTCCTGGCCTCTGACGTACCAATTCCTGGCCATAGCGGCCGTGTGCCTCTGCTCGCATTTTCAAATCGGCCGTTCGATTCGCGGACCGCATCGGTCGCTGTCCTCAGCGGCGAACGAATCGCAGAATCGGAAATCGCTGCTGTACGGCCTCTGGGGCCTTCCATCGTATTTGGTTGTCTGCCAGACCACTATGATCTTTGGAAGCAAGGTGCCATCCGTCCTGAGTTCCATCTTCGCCTCACTCCCCAAGAACTGCCGCGCTTTTTCGATCACCATATTAACGAGCTGGCTCCTGAATCGATCTATCGCGCGAAGGTATGGGGTCGGCTAGATCACTCTTTCCAATTAGATTTTGTAGATGCTGGCTTCCTGCCGATGGTTGAGGATGAAGCAGGTCGCAGATTGACGGATCTCGTCGAGAGAGTTGTGTCAGATACCAAGCGTCGGTTGGGTTGGCGGGATGTTTCCGCTTCAGACGGCCGCTGGCTCTTGCAATCCACATTCTGGCTATTGGCGGCGAAGATTCTAAAAGACAAGGCGGTCCCGGGCTTTGTACGCCTCGACCTAAGCGACGTAGAAGATGTGTATCTACGTCTGGCAAAACACTACGACCGCGACGATCCTCGCCCAGTTCAAGTAAGAGGTGGCCACAGACGCAATGCCCTGGTGGCCGCGGCCGAACAAATCAAGTCGTTCGCCCACTGTGGCGCGGTTAGCACCGAGGCATTGGCGCACCTCTATGAAAGCGCCCTGATTGACCGGACCGTCAGGCAGAAACTGGGTACGCATAGCACTCCGACTTGGTTAGTGGACTATATCGTCGGAAGACTCCGAACGTGGGTGGAGCGTGACATCCCGGCCGAGGAGCGGCGGGTATTCGAACCAGCATGCGGTCACGCCGGGTTTTTGATTGCAGCAATGCGTCTTCTCAGTGAGCTGCTCCCACCCGGTTGGGTTCAATCTCGCCGTGCATATCTACGCGAGCGTCTGTACGGCATCGAAGTCGACAGCCTCGCCATCGAGATAGCCCGACTCTCTCTCACTCTCGCAGACGTGCCAAATCCAAATGGCTGGGCGCTAAACGAAGCGGATATGTTCAAGGCACGGCTTCTTGAGGAGGGAGTTCGCGGCGCTACCATTGCATTGGGTAATCCTCCGTTCGAAAGCTTCTCATCCAATAACCGCCGCGTCGGTTGCCTTCCAAACAAAGCCGCAGAAACCTTCCGTCATGTCGTTGAATACCTGCCTCCCGGTGGCGTGTTTGGTTTCGTGTTGCCGCGAACATTTTTGCGGGCTAAGCAAGCGATTGAAGTGAGGCGCACACTACTTCGCGACTACGAGATCGCAGAAATCAGTGTCTTTGCCGATAAGGTGTTTCGCTATGGCGAGCCCGAGTCATCTGTTCTGATTGGAAGGCGCCTGACGCAGCGTCCCATAAATGGTCTGTCGATTCATTACCGGCGAATACGTGAAGGGCAGATTGAAGAATTCAGCCGTACATATGAGGCTGGAAGTGATTTTTCTGTGCCCCAGCAGCAGCTTGCGCGGACGGAAGGTGCGTCTTTGTTGGTTCCGGACCTGGACGACGTATGGCATGCCCTTGGCGAACTCCCTGCATTTAGGCAGTTCGCTGACATCGGAAAAGGGTTCGATCACAAGGGAGATGATGATCCTTCACTTCCGGCCAACTTTATTAAGATAGGAAAACCTTCTGACAAAGGTCTAGACCCCGGTTTCGCAGGCTGGCGTGGAGACCAGATGACCCATCAATTACCAGAACTTGTTGGACTGAATCTCAGTCCCGATGGGATGGGAAGCGAGAGACGAGGCACCGCATCTGGCATTCCTCAGGTGTTGCTGAATTACGCTCCGGTCGGGCGGGATGCCTGGAGGCTGAAGGCCCTCATTGATGTGCAAGGGCACCCCGTGACAAGTCGGTTCATAGTCGTTCGACCGAAGAGCGAGAGCATTTCCCTGCACGTACTTTGGGCAATTTGCAATTCGCCGATTGGGAATGCGTTCGCATACTGCATGTCAAGTAAGCGGGAGATCCTCACAGGCGACTTAGAGCGGATGCCTGTTCCTCAGCTAGGTGGAAATAGTTTGAGAGCCCTCGAGCGAGCAGTAAAGGAATACATGGACAAGGCGCAAGCGGCGACGCGCATTGTCAACCCCCGAGCACAAGGCGGACGCCGCAGAGTTGACCCCAGACAGATGTCCCTTGAGCCGTCCGATGCTGCCCCACAGAACGACGCCGCCACGGAAGATGAGAAGCACCAACTCAAGTTTCTGCATTGGCGAGTTGATGCTGAGGTCCTCCGACTATACGATCTGCCCGCCGAATTAGAGCGAAAGATCCTCGACTTGTTCCAAGGAATCAGTCGGCGTGGAGTACCGTTCGACCAGACTGAGTATTTCCCGAGCGATTTCACGGACCTGAATCGCCTTTCAGACTTGCTGGCAATCACCACCGATTGGCCAAAGACAAATCGACGAAGAGCCAAGCTGATGGACCTCGATGAAGACGGTGCGTTGACCGCGTCCGAATCGGCTGAACTACGGAATCTGCAACGTCTCGCGGACGCGAATGTGAGTCTCATTCACCCGAAAAGTGCAGACGAAATCAACCGGGTAGTTGAAAGCTTCAAACGGAGGGGCTTGTGGAAAGAGTAGCGACCTATCCTGAGCCGTACTGCTATCCGTCGCGTCCGCATCGCCGTCGACACGGACCGGCCGGCTATTCGTCCTACGAAAGCTACCGTCCTTGGTTAGAGGACGAGTTCAACTTTCGGTGTCTTTACTGCCTGAAGCGAATGGATTGGGCACCAACGGACGTCTGGGCCGTTGACCATCTCATCCCTCAGGAGGAGGCCGCGGATCTAGCTTCCCATTATGACAATCTGGTTCTTGCTTGTCATTGCTGCAACAGGCAAAAGAGCTCGCATCGAGTGCCCGATCCATGCCAAGTCGCTTATGGCTTATGCCTCCGAGTCGAGAGTTCAGGTCAAATAACCCCGCTCAATGCGACAGGCAAGCGTCTTGTTGACACCATCCGACTTAACCATGAGAAGTACGTCAAGGAACGGGCAAAGATGATCAAGCTGTTGGGCCTGACAAAAGAGCATGACGAGGTGCTATTCGAATTCTTGATGGGCGTTCCGTCCAGGCTCCCCGATTTGGCGAAGCTCAAGCCGCCCGGGGGAAACCATCGCCCAGAGGGCGTTTCGGATAGTTTTTTCGCAAGACAAGCTCGAGGAGTACTGCCGACGACATATTAGATTCGCGGACTACCCATCTTTCGAATCTACCATTCGTGGATAACAACCCACAGCATCCGATCAAATAACAAGATGGCCGTGCTTCTCGGCGACCGTGATCGTTGCCTGAGCGCCGGAGTTGAATGCTACAAAGTCACTTTCGATTCCATCGCTGAAGATCACCCCAGCCTCCGGCGTCTGTGAGATCAGTTTCAAAGGCCGCGCGCTCGCGATCTTGCCAAACACCAGCGTTGCCGAAGACGTCTTGCTCGGAAACGGTTCGCGCACCGTGTAGTAGAGATAATCCGAGTCCCACGCGAATCCGCCCGGCGGTTCAACCTTGACGCTGCCGCCTGAGGCCGCGCTTGCGATTCTTGCGGCGCCGGTCATCAAGCTTCTAAACCAACCGGTCGAACCCAGACCGGTCGATACGATGAGTCCGCTTGATGAATGCTGCTCGCTCTTCTTGCCGATGCTGATCGTGTAGCGCGCCGAAACGTGCGAGCGCACTCCTACGAACAGATCGTTCACCGCGTAGAGCTTCTGGCCGTCGTTCAACTCGGCTTTGGCCATCGTTACTTCTTTGATCGGGCGGCGATGAGCGAAGACCTCGGGCAGGATCTTTTCGAGATCGCCAACCGCGAACGGCAGCAGCACGCCTTCCCAGCGCGCGGGATCGGGATTGACGCCGACGACTTGCTGAGTCGTCGTGTACTTGACTGTGTTCGCGACCAGCCCGTCCTGACCGAGCACGACAACCACGTCGTCATTGCCGAAGATGAAATTCGGCAGGAATGATCTGTCAAGCACGTGAAGCCGGCCGATCCGTTCCAGCGTCGCAACGGCGGCGGCGACCGACGCGCGGTATTGTTCGTGCTCGTGAAGGTAATCGGAGAAATCGGCGCCCAGGTGTTCAACGTAAAACTTCGCCTGACTGACGGTGTTGAAGCGCGCGACCAGATCATCGAGCCGCGTGCGGCGCGTGACCAGAACGACCTTGTTCTCGGTCAACCGATTCATGATTTCTCGTGAAGCTCACTTGTTCGACTTGTGCGTGAGCAGCTCGCGGAGCAGATCAGGTGAGATGTTCAACTGGCCGATCTTGTCCGCGCGTTCGGCGAGGCCCTGGAACGCGAGCGCGACCAATTGATCCGGTTGCATGCCGACGCTCGCAAGCGCTTGCAGAACCTTCGAGTCAACGCCTTCAAGAGCTTTCATCGTAGCGGCAACACCGTATGCCTTCGCGTCGGCCTCGGCCCTCTTGTTCTCGGTGGACGAGGTCACAAGCTGTTTGTTCTTTTCCTCGAGCGCGATGTTGGCTTCCATCTCGGCGTCGAGAAGCTGGTGCTGTTTCTCCTGCACGGCGCGCTCGGCGTCCATCTGCGCTTCGCGAATCTGGCGCTTCTTGTTCTCGACGGCGATCTCGGTCTTCAGCTCGTTCTCACGAATCGCCCGTTCCTGTTCGACCGCCGAATTGCGGCGCGCGTAGATCGCTTCGTCGGCTTCGCGAAGCAGTTGTTCGCGGGCTTCAGCTTCGAGCGCGCGGCCGGTCTCGGGGTTGGGTTTGATGGCAAGGATCGAAAGTCCGAGCACCTCGAGACCGAGCGATGATATTTCCGTTGAAGCCGCGAGGCCCTTAGTCACCTCTCGCACAAGCGCGTCGGATGCTCGCAGCGCGTCACGCAACGAGAGGGTCTGAAGCTCTTTGCGAGTCAGGACCTTGATCACGTTTATGACTCGCGCCGAGAGCTTCTGCGGATCGTCGGAGAGATAGCCGCGCGCCGACGCATCGAGCGTGAAATTGAGAAGCTGGGACACTCGTTTCGGGTCGGTGATTCGGTAATTGGCCTGGCCTTGAATGCTGATCTCCTGAAAGTCCGAGGTGACCTCGTTGAAGATGAACGGCGCGTCGGTGCTCGCGATGGGCACGGCTATGAGCGAGGTCGTCGGCGCATAGTAGAAGAACGACAGCCCGGCGCCCTCGCGCACGATCCGGCCTTTCTTGTACTGAAGCAGGTAGCTCGTCGGCTGCATTTTTATGAATCGAAGTCCCAGCATTCGATCCTCCTTGTGTCTCCCAACTTCAGAGAGTGCGTGATGAGTTTCGTAGTCCCGCCTTCAGGCGGAACAACGGCTTGGGACGTGTGAATTTCCCGTTGACCATTCTTCCGCCTGAAGGCGGGACTACGAAACTTCCCAGGCTTGTCGTCGTGTCTTTGTGTTTAGTCTCTCTTACCCGTGCGTTCGCTCAAATTCCTTCATGAACGCGACCAGTGCCTCGACGCCGTCTTTCGGGAATGCATTATAGATCGACGCGCGAATGCCTCCTACCGAGCGATGGCCTTTGAGCCCATCAAGCCCCGCCTTCGTCGCCTCACCGACGAATTGCTTTTCCAGATCTTCACTCGGCAGCCTGAACGTCACGTTCATCAGCGAGCGGCAGTCGGCCTGCGCGTGGCCGCGATAGAAAGCGCTCGCATCAATCACATCGTAGAGCAGCCCGGCCTTCTCTTTGTTGCGACGCTCCGCCGCCGCTAGCCCACCTTGCTCGACCAGCCACTTCATCACCAGACGCATCACGTAAATCGTAAACACCGGCGGCGTGTTGTAGAGCGATTTGTTCTTCACGTGCGTGTTGTAGTCGAGCATCGTGTGCATGCCTTGCGGGCTTCGGGCGAGCATGTCGTCGCGAATGAAAACAAGCGTGACTCCCGCGGGCGCGAGGTTCTTTTGCGCCCCGGCGTAGATGAGCGCGTACTTCTTCACGTCGGTCGGACGGCCGAAAATGTCCGAGGAAGCGTCGGCTACCAGAGGCACGCCGCCGGTTTCAGGGTCGTACTTCCACTCGACACCGTGAATCGTCTCGTTGGTGGTGATGTGAACGTACGCTGCTTCCGGGTCGAGTTTGAGCTCGTCTTGTTTGGGAACTCGCGTGAAGTTCTCTGATTCAGTGGTTGCGGCCACGTTCACCTGACCGACTCGTTGCGCTTCTTTGATTGCCTTCTTCGACCACGAGCCGGTGCTGACGTAGTCGGCTTTTCCGCCTGCGGGCATTAGGTTGATCGGCACCATCGAGAACTGCATCGACGCACCGCCTTGCAGAAACAGCACGTGATAGTTGTCGGGGATTCCGGCGAGCTGGCGGATGTCGGCTTCGCAGCCCAGGATGATTGCATCGAAGGCCTTTGAGCGATGACTGATCTCGAGCACTGACATTCCGACGCCCGGCAGGGAGACGAGATCGCGCTGAGCTTCTTCGAGCACCGCGAGCGGCAGCACTGCCGGGCCCGCTGAAAAGTTGTAGATTCTGTTTGCCATGGTTCGCCTTCCTTATCTTCAGTTCAACCAACTCAGAATTGGTCCTCTGCATCTCTGTCGCCGAAAGGCATCATGAATCGATAACCATCAGGCCCCAATTTCTTGGTCAGATGGTTGATGATTCTGTTTGGATTGTCGTGAGGTCCAGCAACGTAAAACGGCTTGCGGTCCATGCCGTATTCAAAAGTTTCCTCGCAGCCGGCGGGGTCGATGTCCCCAAAGATCTCGCGCGAGTAAAAATAATCCGGGTCAGGCTTGAAGCCTAGTTCCCTAGCATATTCTAGCGCTCCGAGTATTAGCTTTACGGCACAGGCTGCATCAAAAGGAATCTGCTTCGTGGCTTGCCCGTACACAAGGCTTTGCTTGTACTGGTCCGCTGTGATTGACGGATTTGCAAAGGCTGATTTGACGCCGAGACAGCCAATATCCACAATGAAAGCCCCCACAGCCACGCGGCCATCCGGGCGATCGCGAGCGAAGCTGATACTCGCCAGTTTGTGCTCTGCCCAGTCATCATTGATAAGACACTCACGAAGCGGGAAGTGAGCGACCTGCCGTATCATGCGAACACTTTTGTCCCAGCCCGAATGCGTGGTGTGATGCTTCTTCTTGCGGTGCCTGCTTACAGGCATAGTAGGTAGTCCTCCGTCGACTTGCGTCTCAACTGCCGCTGCACAACCACCTCGGCCCTGCGATTGATTCCCGAGCATCACAGCTTCAACAAGCTCAACTCAATTATATCTTGCGAGTTCGACTTGATCGCATCCAACACCACCTCCGACGGCGCCGAGTCGAGGTGAATACGAGCGATAGCCGCGGTCGCTCCATCGAAGACAATGTTTTCGGTTTCTTCGACGTTGATGCCCGCCTCTTTGAGCGGGTCAAAGACACTCGCGAGCACGCCCACTCGATCGAAGTGCCGAACAACAAGCAGGTGCGTCGCCGGGGTCTTCTTCGCCAGATTGACAACGTTTGGCGCGCGGCCCGTTTCTTTGTACTCGCGGATGATTCGCACGGTCTCCTCGGCGATGGCTTGCTGGGCCTGGTCGGTCGAAGCGCCGATGTGATGGGTGCCAATCACGCCGTCGAGTTTGAAGATGTCGTCCTCGACGGCCCCGACTCCGCCCGTCGGCTCGCCCGCAAACACGTCGAGGCCCGCGCGCAGGCCACGCTCCTTTACCGCGCGCGCCAGGGCCGGCTGATCGACGACCTCCGCGCGCGAGGTATTGATAAAGTATGAGTCCGGCTTCATCGCGGTGAAGAACTTTTCGCCGATCAAGTTCTTTGTGTCGTTGTTGAGCGCTACGTGTATGCTGACGACGTCGCAAGCCGACGCCACTTCGAGCGGTGACTGCTTCATCTCGATTCCGAGTTTCTCCGCACGTTCAGGGGTTAACGAACGGCTCCAGGCGACAACCGGCATACCGAACGCCTTTGCTCGGTAGATCATCTCCTGTCCGATTCGCCCTACGCCGATAAGTCCAAGCGTGCGGCCGAAAACGCCGCGGGCTTTGCTGTACTCTTTCTTGTTCCACCGGCCCTGCCTCAGATCGCCGACGTTATCATGTATGCGCCTATCCAGCGACAGCATCAATCCGAACGCCAGCTCGGCTACCGCGATCGAGTTCTTGCCCGGACAATTCGTAACGTAGATGCCTCGTGAGGACGCCGTCTTGACGTCGATCGTGTTGTAGCCCGCCCCCGCGCGAACGACAAGACTCAGGCGGCCCCCTTCCAGCATCTCGCCGGTGACTTTCGTGCCGCGCACCACTAGTATGTCAGCGCCGCTCGACTTGATTGCCGCCGCGAGCGCGTCCTCTTTCAAATCCGGGTCATACACAATCTCGAAGCCGGCCTGAAGCAACTCGGTTCGGCCGTTGTCGGGGAATTTGTCTGCAATGAGTATCTTCATTTGCTGTGCTCCTGGTTCTTTCCCGCCGGATCAGAATCTTAGACTCTATCCTTACGCCCTACAAGACGCCGACAGTCAGAGGTCCAAGGGATCAGAAGGATCGTGGGAACGATCACAGGTTGGGAAGAGTGGCTTGCCCCGCTATGTGAATCAAAGGCAAAGCGATCGGCGGGGGCAAGCCACCCGACCCCTAGCTTACCAAGTTTTCTGGATGCCTTGATGTCGCCTCCGTTGCTTTTCCTGTGATTCCCTTTTTATCCTTCCCAGTTATCTCTTGCCTCCAATGCATTGCTTCCCCGAATCGGTTTTTCTCAGTATCTTTGCGGCGCGCCGCGCACCGACCGAACAGTGTCGCGCGCGATCAGCAGCTCTTCATCGGTCGGAATCGTGTAAGCTGCAAGCCGCGCGCCGTCGGTGCTGATCAACCCTTCACATCCGCCCGTGCACTTCCCGTTGCGATCCGGGTCCAGCTCCAGACCCATACACTGAAGTCCTTCACAGATCAGCCCACGCACTTCGGGTGAGTTCTCGCCTATCCCGCCGGTGAACACGATCGCGTCGGCGCCGCCCATCGCTGCGAGATACGCGCCTATGTATTTGCGCGCGCGATAGCAGAAGATGTCGATCGCCAACCGCGCGCGGCGGTCGTTATTCTCATGAGCCTCTTCCAACAGCTCGCGCATATCGTTTGTCAGTCCGGAGATGCCTATCAATCCGGATTGCGTGTTGAGCAGGCTTTCGATCTGATGGGCCATCAATCCCTCTTTTATTACGAGGTGGTCGATGATTGCCGGATCGATGTCGCCCGAACGCGTACCCATAACCAGACCTTCAAGCGGCGTCATTCCCATCGAAGTGTCGATAGAATCACCCGCTCGAATGGCGGCCGCCGAGCACCCGTTGCCAAGATGAAGCGTGATGATGTTGGTCTGCTCGCGAGTGAGATTGCGGATCTGACGATAGCGATACGCGACGTAGCGATGCGACGTGCCGTGAAACCCGTACCGGCGAACTTTGTAGCGGCGATAATATTGATAAGGAATTGCGTAGAGATAAGCTCTTTCGGGCAAGGTCTGATGGAACGCCGTATCAAAGACCGCGACCTGAGGAAGGCCGGGCCCGAACAAGTCGCGCGCGGCTTGAATGCCTTTGATGTTAGCCGGGTTGTGCAGTGGCGCGAGTTCGATGCAGTCCTCGATCCCGCGAAGCACTTCATCTGTTATCAAAATGGAGTGAGTGAATCGCTCGCCTCCGTGCACCACGCGGTGACCAACAGCGTGAATGTCGGCGATGCTGTGAATGCCGGTTATGCCTGCCGGCTCGGAGGTCGCCCATCGGATGAAAAAGTCAACCGCGGCGCGCATATCCGAGAGCGGTTCCGCGAGGCGTTGTTGTTCGCGGCTCTCGGGCTTGAGGGTGATGATCGCCTCTCCGCCGACCCGTTCGATTTCTCCGCGAGCTAGCCGCTTGTCGTCGTTTTTAGCGATCGCGTTCAGGTCGGTGGCGATCAATTGGAACTTGACTGTCGAGCTTCCGCAGTTGAGGACGAGAACGTTCATAACCAGGACGCACCAAAGAACGGCGGCCTCATCAAACGGTGCTTACCGATTGTTCAGATATCGTCGGATCCACTTCTGGTAGTTGAAGAGGCCACCGCCGGCGCCCCTCCCCAACAGGACCTGATAGTAGCCCAGCCTGCCGCTGATTGCTTGAGGTTCTTGATCAAAGGCGATCCGCGGCATGTCGGGGGAGTAAAAACGCGCGAATCCCGGAAACACATGGAAGCCTAATTGCTCGCCCGCGTCATAAACTCGAACCCAGGTGAGATTGAGCCACACAGTCTTGAGTTGACTGCCGCCATCGGTAACGCCGGGGACCTTAAAAGTCTCCGAGGCGATAAATCTCGCTGATTGTGAGGACGAGTGTTTTGCTACGAGCGGAACCATCTCGCCTAACGGCTCATAATAAGAGTCGCCTGCACAGACGCTGCCAGGCGGGCAGCCGAACGGTGCGTACTCGGCTTGAACCTGAACAAACAATACATCAAGAACTACCGGGTAAGAGACTGGCGGGCCCTGGTATCTGGTCTTAAACTCGGCGGCGAATGTGCCGCCCGTCGTTACCACAATGTCTTTAGCTTCCCACGTGACGACTTGCTGGCTGTCAAAGCCGCGGTTCCTTCCCTCATTGAACGCCATGTCGCCCAACGAGATCGGAACGTCTTTTAGCTCTTGACCAGGAGTTTGAGCACTCTGGCTTGGTCCGATGCCGGCGCCGCTAAGCAGAAAGAAGCATACAGCCGTCGACAAGCTTCTGATTGACCTACGCCAACTCATACGAACCTCCGTGCGGCCCCACTCAACTTACCACTGTAGCATAGTTCATGCGTCCAGCCAGGAGCGGCATCACCGAAGGGTGTGACAGGGGTCACGGACAAGCCAAGGGATATGGAAATCGGGCTAAGACGAAGGCCAGGTCAACTCTTGTTCTCTCTCGGAGTGTAGGCGCCACACTCGTACACGCGTATGGGTGATTCTAACGACTGTACCCGTTCTTTTTGCCAGGGTGTCGAATGATGGGTGGCGAGGAAGCGCCGAACAATCGCCGCGACTTCGTTTTCTTCGATGTCGAGGTAGACCAGACAATAGTTGGGGTGACACAGGTGGCGCTTGTAGAAGTCGTTGTCCAGCGTGAAGAACGTGACTGGCCTTAGACTATGAAGAAGCGGAATTATTTCGCCATCCTTAATTCCACTGTATCCGACTTCCTCGCCAAGCTCGCGGAATCTGATCCGCCAACCAGCCAAGATCAGTCGCTGGCGACGGGGAATGTTCTCGTCGAGAAGTTTCAATGGGCAACCAGTTCCGGCTCTGGCGCCGGCACGGATTCAAATGTGGTCAGTGCTTCGGAGGCGATGCGAACCACTTCGCTGATAGCCTCTTCATTCACCTTTCCATCCCAATCGCCAATGATGGTTTGCCAGTCTTCCCCTCTGGCCACTTGCGCGAGCACCGTCTTAACCAGGATGCGTGTTCCGCGAAAAGTCGGTTTGCCGTGGCAGATCCGGGGGTCGGCTACAATGTACCTACCCAATTCCTTCGGTTCATAAGTCACCTTCCGATATCTGACAGCGCCACACTCTTTCAAGCTTGCGTCTTTCAAATCAAATGGCTCAACAACCCATCGCGCAGCTTTGGCTCAAACCACGTCGACTTGGGCGGCATGATCTCATTCGCATCGGCGATTGCCATCAACTCATCGACGGTCACCGGGTGCAGCGAGAACGCAACCGCCGCGCGGCCCCCGTTCACCATGTCTTCGAGCGCCGCCGTGCCGCGAATCCCGCCTACAAAATCAATTCGCTTGTCGGTGCGGACGTCCGTGATGCCAAGCAGCGGATCGAGCACTCGCTCCTGAAGCACGCTCACATCAAGCGACGAAATCGGGTCGATCGGGTTGGTGGTGCCCGCCGGCACCGTCAAGCTGTGCCAGCGGCCTCCAATGTACATGCATATCTCGGTTTTCTGCGCGGGAGAAGGCGAGGCCGCTTCGGCGATGTCGAACTTCTTGGACAAAGCGGCAACAAACTGGCCCGCTGACATTCCGTTTAGGTCCTTCACCACTCGATTGTAGGGCAGAATTTGAAGCTGATCGGCAGGGAACAACACCGTGAGGAAAAAATTGTATTCTTCCCCACCGTCGTGGTCAGGGTTCCTCTGAAGCTCGGCGCGTGCGCGGCTCGCGCTTGCAGCCCGATGATGGCCGTCGGCTATGTAAACTAGGGGGACGGATCGAAATGCTTCGATCAGAAGCTCGCGATCGGCCTGAGGGACTCGCCAGACCGTGTGCGCTACGCCATCCGGCGCCACGAAGTCGTATAGCGGGTTCTCCTGCTGAGCGCGAATAACAAGGTCATTGATCTCGTCGCGGCCGCGATAGGTCAGAAGCACCGGACCGGTCTGCGCCCGAAGCGTCAGCATGTGACGCGTGCGATCATCCTCTTTGTCCTTGCGGGTGCGCTCGTGCTTGCGAACGATGTCCGAGTCGTACTCGTCAACCGAGCAGCACGCCTCAACCCCTGATTGTGAGTGCTCGCCCATTCGAAGGCGATAGACGTAAAGGCTCGGGGTGTCTTCGATGAACAGGGGCGCTTGGGCTTTCAGCCGTTCGAAGTTCTCAGCCGCTTTGGCATAGACCGCGTCCGAATAAACATCAGTGCCGTCGGGCAAGTCTATTTCGGGTCGCGAGACGTGCAGGAAACTCAGCGGATTTCCGGCTGCGAGCGCGCGGGCCTCTGCCGTGTTGACTACGTCGTAGGGAACCGCTGACACTGCCGGCGCGGTTTCGGTCGTTGGGCGAAGCGCTCGGAAGGCGCGAATTGTTGCCATTTGATCTCCTGGACCCGAACAGGCAAACAGGTCTTTTTTGATAGTGACGTTCGCGGCCGCAGAGGAATGCTAGGATGCGGACGAAGGGCTGTCAACTTGGCAGTTGCCGAGTTTCACCGGAGAACGGCTCGGGAAATTCAAGGTTGAGCGTGAAAACATTTACCGCCTCCGCTCGTTGTTTTATTATATGCGAGTAGGACAGATTTGTTGCTTCGAGTCAACCGAGGAGGCTGTGCTTATGACTAGTGCGAAACCGGAACCGCTCGTATTGAGCCGCCGCGAGGGAGCCGTACTGACGCTTACGCTCAACCGGCCCGACAAGAGCAACTCGCTTCACCCGGATCTGGTCAAGCAACTATCGGCCGCGCTGAAAGCCGCCGAAGCGGACAACGCCCTGAGCGTCCTCGTGATCACCGGTGCAGGTCAGAGCTTTTGCGCGGGGCTGGATCTCGAGTTGCTCGTGAGCTGGACTACTGAACAGAAGCTTGCGTACCTCGACACGGCGACGAGGGTCTTTCGCCGTGTGTGGTCGTTGCCGCAGCCGGTGATCGCAGCGGTGAATGGTCCGGCCATCGCCGGCGGATTCGACCTCGCGGCGTTCTGCGACATCCGGCTTGCGGCGAAGGAAGCGATCTTCGGCCAGGCGGAGATCAATATAGGTCTCACTCAGATCATTCATCCGCTGTACAAATCGATCGGGCTGGCGAGGGCGAAAGAGCTGGCGATGACCGGAGAAAACATTTCCGCCGACGAGGCTTTTCGCATCGGGCTGGTCAACCACGTGTATCCGCGCGAAGAGTTGATTCCGCGCGCAATGGAATTGGCTGCCGTGCTGGCATCGAAGCCGCAGGGCGCCTTGTTCGCAACCAAGCGCCTCACTCGCGAGCTTATCGATCTGGACACAAACACCGCTCTGGATGAAATAAACAAGACGTTTCGGCGCTGCCTCGCATCCGACGAGCACCGCCGTCGAGTTGCTGAGGTATATGAGAGTCTGAAGAAACGTCACCAAGCGGAAGAACCGCAAGAGCTATGAGCGTACCGGCGAGATGAGCTATGTCTCTTTATGTCTCTTCAGGACTACATGATTTGCAACCGAACCGTACAAAACGAAGCAGTTCAACCTGCCAGCTAGTCGGGAGTTTTTTCTCTGGGGTCCTCGAAAAAAGTGAGATGTCTTGCTAACATTCTGCGTCAATAGACGTAGGAAGGTATAAAATCATTGGGACCGGGACGCTAAGAAGGGGCTCTGGCTGGGATGATACTCACCCTGCCGCGGGGAATGAATTCTAACCCATCGTCTATGCGATGGGGAGCGAGCGGGAGTCAGAGTGATCCGACATATTGTGGTTTGTCGATACGATCAGAGGAAAGGAGAACGCTATGTACACGCTGATGACTAATGTCAGTCTGCGCAAAGGATTGATCAGCGAAGGGCCTTGCCTGCTGTTGTCCATGTTGGTCGCGGAGGCGTTTTACAAGTTTCATAGTTTCAGCCTCGAATTCCTCGCGATGATGGCCACCTGGTTCGTGTTGAGCTATCTGGTCTCATCCGTGCGCGGGCTGCGCACGGCTAAACAAAACACGCGGAACTGAAGCCTTGCAGCAAAGTGTAAGTTCGTTACTCTGTCGTGTGCCCGCTTTGCGTTGCAAGAGAATCCACCTAGCGACGAGTTCTTCGGAGAGGGTTGCAGACTCTCCGAGCGCCCGAGGAAAGCTGCACGCCTTGGGTTCTAAGAGCTGAGACGATCGCATTGGTTTTCCGGTTTTTCCGGGATGCAAACAAGGAGGAAATATGCCAGCGAGTTCCAAAGCAGACGCCCTCGCTCAGCAAGCGAGATTCGTTTTCAAAGGAACCGTGCAGAAGCTGAGAGCCAGCACGGTCCCGGATATCAAGGATAAGAGCGGGACGGTCATCGTCCGAGTGGACGAAATCATTCATGCCCCCGAAGAGTTAAGTTATTTCAGCGGGCATGACATCACTGTCCAGCTAAGCGGCAGAAAGAAGGTCAAGGTTGGGGAGCAAAACGTTTTCTATACAAACGGCTGGCTCTTCGGAGACAGCATCGCCGTCCTGTCGCTGCGGCAGGAAGCGGTAGGAAAAGTTTCGGCGGCTCTCGATATGGCGATGACTACGGGCGATCCAGTAAAGAATCTGCTGGCGCGGGACATGAAAGAGCGTTTCGAAAGCGCTGATCTCGTGGTCTCGGGAAGAGTCACGTCGGTGCGCTTGCCAACCGATACCCTCAGCGCCGTTGACTCGGCGGCTCAGCCTCTCACCCCGTCCAGCGAGCACGACCCGATGTGGCACGAAGCTGTCATCGATGTTGCGGCCGTGCACAAAGGTGATGGCAATCAAAAGACGATCACCCTACGGTTCCCCAGCAGCGAAGACGTTATGTGGCACAGAGCACCAAAGTTTAAGCCGGGTCAGGACGGAATCTTCATGCTCCAGAAGAGTAAAATCAAGGAGCACGCGGCGTCGGCGGATTCCGCCGGAGCAATCGAAACGGTTGAGGCCTATACGGCCTTTAGCCCTGTAGACTTTCAACAACATTCACACCCCGAAGAGGCCGACACGCTAATCAATCTCATCTCCAGCCTCGGATAACAGTTTTTGGAGCGTCGACGAGGGTGAATGTGACCCTGCTCGCTTAACAACCGCATAGCAAAGCCCTCGCGGGCTGGAAGGAGATCAGAAGATGCCAGCTAAAAAGACTGCAAAAAAAGCAAAAGGCGTCACGTCCGGCGCAAAGGGTAAGAAGACGGGGAAGAAACCGGCCAAAAGCACCGCGAAGAAGAAACCGGAGATGGGAGGAAGCGTCATGTCGCCCGGCGTCCTGGTAGTGAACATGATCCCGAGATCACGGAGCGGCGAGCACAATCAGGATAGTGAACCTAATCTGGCCGTGGACCCGGCAGCACCGCTCAATATGGTTGGCTCGGCTTTTACGCCGGACCCGGGCGGTGGACCAAACGCTCCGATCTATTTCTCCACGGACGGCGGTAACACCTGGAAGCTCAACTCTATTGTGCCGGGCAACGGCACATTTGGGACTGGCGACATTACGGTCCGTTTCAGTCCCAGCCACACGCTATATGCGGGCATTCTGCGGGGCGACGTTTCTCTTCGCATGAATATCCTGCGCACGGCGAATTTCACCAGTTCGACTCCAATGACCGTTCTGCTTTCGCGCGACAACGTCGACCAGCCTTACATTCAGGCTGCTCGAGTGACGATCGGTGCTGTGAAGAAGGATGTGGTCTTTAACGGCGACAACGACTTCAACGCAGTTCCAAAGACGGCGACGATTAACCACACGATTGACGCTCAAGTTGCGGCTCCAGTTTTTAAGACCACCCGCATCGATTCGCGCGTCCCATCGGGTGTGGACGCACCTTCTATAAGGCCGGCGATACATGCCGATGGGACCGTCTACGGAGTCTTCCTGCATCGTGTCAGTGCCAGCGGTAGCGTGCGCCGCTACGACGTCGTGGTCGTCCGCGACGATAAGTTCGGAACCAGTGCCGCCCCGTTTACGGCTCTAAAGGATCCGGCTGACGGTCTGCCGGGGAGAAGGGTCGTGCTAAATCGCTTGATACCCTGGCTCATGCCGGGTCTCGGGCAGGAACGTACCGGAAGCAGCCTTACGATCGCTGTGGATCCGGCCAATAGCAAGACCGTTTATATCGCCTGGGCAGATCGAGTGGGGGCTACAGACTATACGTTGCACGTGCGGGTCTCGAAGGACAGCGGCGTCACCTGGTCCGGCGACTGCTTGACGGTTACCAACGCGACCAATCCAGCGCTGGCAGTCAACAGCGTCAGCAAGATCGGCTTTCTCTATCAACAACTCAGGGGAACAACAACCGCCTTAACGCAGCGTTGGGTCACACGCCTGCGCCGGTCAACCGATGGAATTAGCTGGGACGATCTCGTGCTGGCAAACACCGCCGCCTCAACGCCTGTGCGCACATTTTTCCCATACATCGGTGACTACAATCACCTGCTCACTGTCGGCAAAGATTTCTATGGAATCTTTTCGGCGAGCAATTTCCCCGACCCGGCGAACTTTCCTAATGGAGTGAAGTACCAGCGGAATGCCAATTTCACTACCCACAAGCTGTTCAACATCGATGGTGCGACAGAGGTGCCGGTTTCCATTGATCCCTTCTACTTCAAGGTGACGGAGTAGACGTAACTCACCCGGAAGGATTAAGGAGGCGAGTATGCCAGCGAGCCCAAGCAAGACAGCAAAAGACCAGAAACCGACCTTCGTTTTCAAAGGAACAATCAAGAAGCTCAAGAGCGCTACGATGAAAGGGGTGCCGGTTGACGAGCGCACGGTCGTCGTCACGGTCAATCAGATTATCGAAGCGCCGCCGGCCCTTGCCGACTACAACGGACAAGACATCACGGTCCAATTAGGTGGTCGGCAGAAAGTCCGCGCCGGACAGGAGCTGATCTTTCACACGACCAGTTGGATCTTCGGTGACAGCATCGCTGTCCGGTCGCTCACTGAGGATCCCGTCACCGACCGCACCGCGGCGATGCTGAGCGCGGCAGACGATCCCGTTGAACGCCGGGCGCAACGTGAGAAGCGCGATCGCTTCGATGCGGCGGACCTGGTTGTGTCGGGGAAAGTCGTCGCCGTCAGACTGCCGGCCGGGACCGCAAAGCGATCGGGAGCAGCAAGCCTGGATGCTTCCGATCGTGCTCCCGGCGGACCAGTCAGCGAACACGATCCAAAGTGGCGCGAAGCCGTAATCCAGGTTGATGAAGTGCATAAAGGCAGCCACAAGAAGAAACAGGTTGTCCTGCGCTTTCCGGCCAGCAAGGATGTTATGTGGTACGGCGCGCCGAAGTTCCATCCCGGCCAGCAAGGATTCTTTATGCTGCACAAATCCAAAACCGAAAAGCCGAAGTCCAAACGAGGCAGAAAGCAGCCAGGAAAAGGCGTCGCCCCAGAAGCTGCCGACGCCGATTCCGAGGTTGGTATCACTGAGGCTTACACGGCGCTCGACCAGACTGACTTCCAGCCTTACAACGAACCCGGGGGAGTCAAAACGATCATCGATTCGGAATCCCTTAAGCCGAAAGGCTAATCGTCCTGACCGCGCTGAGTCCAAGGAGGAGGAGGAGGAGGAGCATGCCTGCCAAAAAAGTCAGCAAGAAGACCGCGAGCTCTCGTAGTGCGGCCAAGCGAGCCGCAAGCAAGGAGGCTGTCAAACAATCTCCTCCGCGATCCTCAAAGCCGGGAGCAAAGAAAGAGACGGCCAGGCGCAAATCTAAACGCACCGCGAAAGCCGGCGGACCCGTGGTCCTTTTGGTCAACATGATCCCGAGATCATTGAGCGGCGAGGCAAACCAGGACAGTGAACCGACAATTGCCGTCAATCCTGCAAATCCCCTGCAGATTGCCGCCTCTGCTTTTACGCCTGATCCGCTAAAAGGGTCTTTCTCGCCGATCTACATCTCGAGTGATGGCGGCAACACATGGACTCTCAACTCGATCGTCCCTGGGAATAGTCGTCTCACGGGCACTAGCGATATCACGTTGAATTTCAGCAGAACCAATAACACACTGTTCGCGGGTATCCTCAGAGGGGATTCGCGCTCGATGCGTTTGAACATTCTTCGTACGAAGAACTTCGCCGGCGCAACTCCGATGGAGATATTGGTGGATCGTACGCAGGTAGACCAGCCGTACGTGCAAGTGGCGACTGTAGCCGACGGACCAGATAAGGGCAAAGATCGCGTCTACGTCGGGAACAATGACCTCAGCGTGAGGGGCGCTACCGCAACAATAGACCAATCGCTGAACGGCGCCGGCGTCAATCCGACCTTCAAGAGCATCAGGATCGAGTCGCGCACCACACCCGGCCAGGACGGGCCGCCCATTCGACCTTCTATTCACCCGGATGGAACCGCGTATGCAATCTACCACTCATGGCGTTCATTCAACGACGATACGGGAGAAGGCACCGCTGACATCGTCGTATTGCGGGACGACCGCGGTGGCACCGGACCCAAGCCGTTCACCGACCTGCCGGATCCCATAGACGGAAAGGCAGGAGTGCGCGTGGCGCGGAATACTAAATTCAACTTTAACGGCGTCCTGGGCCAGCAACGCACTGGAGGCGATGTCGCTCTCGTCGTCGATCCAACCAACAGCGATACCGTTTATGTTGCATACAACGATGATCATGGCGCCCTGTACATGCTTCACCTGCTACGCTCGAAGGATCGCGGCCGGACCTGGTCCGCGGAACTGCGTACGATCCGCAATGCCTTGAACCCGGCTCTGGCGATCAACAACGCCGGCAAGGTCGGGTTTCTATACCAACAGCTAACAGGCACGGGAGCGGCCCAACGTTGGGTTACTAAACTCGAACTGTCAGCGAACGGAACGAACTGGAACGCACTCGTTCTGGCGACCGTGCCGGCTGGCACGCCATCTGCTGACTTCGATCCCTATCTTGGCGACTACGCGCATCTTATGAGCGTCGGCAAGGATTTCTATGGGATCTTTTCCGCAAACAATACGCCGAAGAAGACCAATTTTCCGAACGGCATTGTCTACCAACGCAACGCCAATTGGACCACCAACACGCTGCTCGACGTCGATAACACCAGGCCGGTGCACGTCTCGATCGACCCTTTCTTCTTGAAAGTGAGCGGGTGAGCATCAGATTGCAGACCCCTGTTCCTTAGCCGACGGCGACGTCTACACATGTCTTTGGAAAGGAGAAATTACCATGCCGCGCTACCATGTAAAGATCTCGGGAGCGGACTACGACGCAATGGCCGACCTGGTGCGCAAGTATAAGGTCAACGTCGCCCGTCATACTGTGGAAAAGCTCGCGGACGGCGGCTATCGCATTGACGCTCACGCGAACGGCACCCAGCTAAGACTTCTGGAGAAAGCGGGCTACTCGGTTGAACGCTACGAAGACGCAGATAAACTGGGTAAGGCGCGCCAGACGGAGGTTAGAAAGCCGGAAAAAAAAGGGCTGGCTGAGGCTCGCTCGGTCGCAGACGCCGGTCAATATCTCAATGTGGCCGAGGTAGAATCGGCCCTGGCCGCCACTGCCGCTCCGCCAAACGATTCATTCACCACGTTGATCACGCTGCCCAGGAAGACATGGGAGAACCGCGTCTGCCATGCGCTCAAGATCGGAAAGGGCAGCGGCAGCAATCGACCGGGCATTTACTTTCTCGGCGGCGTGCACGCGCGCGAGTGGGGAAGCTGCGACATCCTGATCAACTTCGTTCAGTTGCTGACTCATGCCTATGCCACGAACACAGGCATTACTTTGGGCAGCAAAACCTACACGGCAGCACAGATCAAAAGCATTGTGAATAGCAAAGATGTTTACGTCTTCCCACAGGCGAACCCGGATGGACGCAATTACAGTATGACGCACGAGGCTATGTGGCGAAAAAATCGGCGTCCTGCTCCAGCCGGCCATCCGCAACCTTCGTGCGTCGGCGTGGACATAAATCGCAACTACGATTTCCTGTGGAACTATCCGAAATATTTTGATCCGGCGGCGCCCATCGCAAACTCTAAAAATGCTTGCGACCACGACGTGTACATCGGCCCCAGCGCGGTATCGGAACCGGAGACCAAGAACGCAGTCTGGATGTTCGATAAGTTTGGCAATATCCGCTACTTCATAGATGTTCACAGCTATTCGGAGGACATACTCTACAACTGGGGCGATGACACGAATCAGACAACGACTCCGGCCATGAATTTCCAGAACGCGGCTTTCAACGGCAAGCGTGGAATCGCAACGGACACTGCGTACAAGGAGTTCATAAATGCCGCCGATAGAACGGCCGTCATCGCGCTCGCCAATCGAATGCGGGATGCGATCAAGACAGTGCGGGGCCGAACCTACACGGTCGAGCAGTCGGTGGGCTTGTATCCCACCGCAGGCACGTCCGATGACTATGCCTTCAGCCGGCACATAATTGATTCGAGCAAAGCCAAGGTGTACTCGTACACCATCGAGTGGGGCAGCGCGAGCAATCCTACCCCGTTCCATCCGCCGTACAGCGAGATGCTGGTGATCATTCGGGAGATAACTCTCGCGCTGTTGGAGTTCTGTTTGAGAGCCACGTAGTAGTGTGAGCGGAATTTAATCTTGCGCTAATCGGTCTCTAATGGGCTGGCGAGTAGTATAGGGACCGCACAGTGACTGTTACAGAGCGGCTGCTTACTTCATTTGTTTGAAGCAGATTATCACCTCCTCCACAGCAGCCGCTCTTTTTTTCTTACAACTCCAGCTCAGAGCTCAGTAATTTCTGCGCGATCGAGTCACACTTCTCGCTTCGAGCCTCGTGTTGAGACCGCTCAGGCGAGTTACCCCTCCGATCACTTCCCAGCCGTCGTCGCCGGGTATGTTCCAGCCTTCGAGCACCGGATACCTCTGAGGCCAGGACTCATCGGTGTCCATCAGGAGCCTGGTCTTGCTTGGGTATCTGCCCCCGCTGTGGTCAATTCGCGTTGTCTTGATCATCGCTATCGGCGTGTGAGTCAACTGGTTATTTGCTCGATCCCGATTCTTTGTGTAATTCGGTCGGTTACGAAGGAGAACACCTGATTGCAACAGAACCGTACGGACTCGCATTGTGGTGCATCGACTCAGAGCGACAAAATAACAACACCAACGCAAGTCCACTTTTAGTCACCCGGTCATCCTATCCTGGCGGGTCAGCGGTCTAACTCTCACTTAACTGTGTGCTACAATTTTCGTCGATTGGAACGGTGCGAGATTGGCCATCAACCTAACGTCTTTGACCAGCCACGCAGAAATCTTCGGCCGCCTGTTTGAAAGCAGCGAGTTCGAGCAACTCGCATCTGAAATCAAAGCGGGGCGTCGCGTGGTCGTTGTGTCGGGGCTCGCCGGAAGCGCTCGCGCGTTGATCCTTGCGGCGCTTGAAAAGAAGCTCGCTCGCCGCATCATATTCGTCGCCCGGTCCAATCGCGAAGTCGAAGACTTCCAGCCGGACGTCGACTTCTTCTATTGCGCGCTCAATGGTGTTAGCGCGAGCGACCAAAGCGTTCTCACGATACCCGCCGTTGAAGCCGATCCCTACGACGGCACATCGCCTCACGCCGAAGTACTCGAACAGCGGGCGCTGGCGCTCTATCGAGCAACTCGAGGCGACGCTCGAATACTGCTCACGTCGATTGGGGCGCTGGCCGAGCGAACAATCTCGCCCGATCTCCTGAGAGCTTCAAGCATCACGCTTCGCGTAGGCGAAGAGATGCCGCCCGAACTGATCGTCGATTTGCTCATCGCCGCCGGCTACGTGCGCCAGGAGCCAGTCGGAGCGGTCGGTGAGTTCAGTCTGCGCGGCGGAATACTGGACGTGTTCTCGCCGGCGCACGATACGCCGCATCGAATTGAGTTCTTCGGCGACGCGGTCGAATCGATTCGTGAGTTTGATCCGGATACCCAACGCTCGGTAGGCCGCGCTTCGGAATCGATTATCGTTCCGATGCGCGAGTTGTCAGTGCGGCGCGAAGAGTTCATGTCGTGGGCCGAATCAGCCGAGCGTCACTGGGAGGATGACAAATTCCGCCGCGACCTCAGAGCGCGACTCGCGCATGCGGAACGCGGCGAGCCGTTTCCCGGTTGGGAATATCTGATCCCGCTCACGCGGCCGCTCACATCTTCGGCGTTCGATTATTTCAAAGACGCGGTCCTGGTCATCGACGAACCGGTCGAGATCGAAAAGCGCGCGTCTGACCTCTATCGTTATCTCTCGAACCGTTTCTCGCTGGCCGATGACGCGGGCGAGTTAGCGCTTCCGCCGGAGAAGTTGTTTTTGAGCGTGGACGAGCTTCGCGCGCGCTTTGAAGCCGCGACGCGAGTCGAGCTTCGACTGCTCGGTCGCGACGCTGCCGCTACCGATGCGCAGTTCAGCAGCCTGGGAGCGAACACTTCCAGCGGGCTTGATGGTGTCGCTGCCCTGGGTAGGCTCGAAGCGGGCGCTCCCAGTCTCTTTCTCTTCCCGATCGTGCCGTCGACTCCGGACGTCGCGATCATCTCGCAATCGCCCCGGCGATATCACGGTCGCATTGCGGACATGGCACACGACCTCGAATCAGAACCGCGCACGACGTTGTTCGTGATGCCGAGTCTCGGGTTGGCCGAGCGCGTAACAGAAATGCTCGCGGAGTACGCGATCACCGCTGAGCTCTTGCCCTCAATGTGCACGAAGGAGCGAGAGGCCTCCCCGCTCTCCAGCAATCGAATCGTCACCGTCGGCAAGCTCGCGAATGGATTCGCGCTTCCTGCCGCCGAGCTGTCCCTGCTGACCGAGAGCGACGTCTTCGGCGACGTCGAACGCGCAACCTCTCAACGCACCGTTCCGAAGAAAGCGCGCAAGAAGCGGACCGCCGCCGCGTTTCTCTCCGATCTCGGAGACTTGAAAGTAGGCGATTACGTCGTCCACGTGGACCACGGTATCGGCCAGTTTCAGGGGCTCGAACAAATCGCGACCGCGGGCGGACCAACCGGCAACGTAGCCGCCGGGCTCGAGCGCGGCCGCGGCGACACTCGTGAGTTCATGCTGCTCACTTACGCCGAGGGCGCTCGCTTGTATGTCCCGGTCGAGCGACTGGATCTTGTCCAGCGATACTCTGCGGGCGAAGGAAACCGGCCTCAACTCGACAAGCTGGGTGGGGTCGGCTGGCAAAAGGCGAAAGCGCGAGCCCGCCGGGCGATGCGCGACATGGCAGAAGAGCTGTTGAAGCTCTACGCCGAGCGCAAACTCGTCCAGGGTCACGCTTACGGCACGGACACGCCGTGGCAGCACGAGTTTGAAGACGCGTTCGAGTATCAGCTTACGCCCGACCAGGAAGCCGCGATCGAAGACGTGAAAGAAGGCATGGAAAGCGCGCAGCCGATGGACCGTTTGATCGTAGGCGATGTCGGCTACGGCAAGACAGAAGTGGCTATGAGAGCCGCTTTCAAGGCGGTGATGGAGGGCAAGCAGGTCGCGGTGCTCGCGCCAACAACGGTGTTGGTCCTTCAACACTACAAGAGTTTTCAGCAGCGTTTCAGCCCGTTCCCCGCGCGCATCGACATGCTCTCGCGTTTTCGAAACGCGAAGGAACTAAAGGAATCCGTCAAAGCGATCGAGGCCGGAACCGTCGATGTCGTCGTCGGAACGCACAGGCTGTTGTCGAAGGACATTCGCTTCAAAGATCTGGGCTTGCTGGTCGTCGACGAGGAGCAACGATTCGGCGTCGCGCACAAGGAACGAATCAAACAGATGCGCAAGAAGGTGGACGTGATCGCGATGTCGGCCACCCCGATTCCGCGCACGCTGAACATGTCGCTGGCCGGACTGCGCGACATGTCGGTCATCGAGACTCCTCCGCGAGACCGTCTGGCTATTCAAACTCACGTAGTTCAGTTTTCGGATTCGGTCGTTCGCTCGGCTATCGAGCTCGAGCTTCAACGCAGCGGTCAGGTGTTCTTCGTTCACAACCGCGTCGAGACTATTTACACGATCGCGGAGCTGATCGCGAGGCTCGTTCCTCAGGCGCGCATCGGCGTGGGTCACGGACAGATGGCCGAGAAAGACCTCGAAGAAGTCATCCTCAAATTCATTCGTCACGAGCTTGATGTTCTGGTGTGTACGACGATCATCGAAAACGGCATCGACATTCCGCTTGCCAACACGATCATAATCAACCGCGCTGATAAGTACGGCCTGGCGCAGTTGTATCAACTCCGCGGACGGGTCGGGCGCTCGAACCGCCGGGCTTACTCGTATCTGCTGATCCCAGCGGAAGACACGTTGACCGACATCGCGCGCCGGCGTCTCGCCGCCATTAGGGAGTTCTCGGACCTCGGCGCGGGCTTCCGCATCGCCGCGCTCGACCTCGAGCTTCGCGGCGCGGGCAATCTGCTGGGCGCGCAGCAATCGGGACAGATCGATGCGATCGGGTTTGACCTGTATACGCAGATGCTCGAACGGACGGTAAGGGAGCTGAAGGGCGAGCCGGTTGAAGACGAAGTGTCGACCGCGATCAACCTGGGCGTGGACATTCGAATACCGGAAGACTACATCTACGACATGAGCCAGCGGCTGCGAACCTACAAACGGATCTCATCGGCTGAGAGCGAAGAAGAGCTAGCGGACATACACGCGGAGATCGCGGACCGCTATGGCCCGATCCCCGAGACAGTCGAGAACCTGTTTGAGTACTCACGCCTACGCCGCGAAGCTTCGAAGTTAGGCATCATCTCGATCGACCGCGAAGGCGATCGCCTTGCAGTGAAGTTCACCGAGCAAGCGAAGATCGACCCCGACAAGTTGATTGCGATGGTGTCAGAAGGTTCAGCAAGCTTCGCCCCAAGCGGCGTGTTGAAGATCAAGGTTGAGTCTCAAGACGACTCAGCGGTGTTTGATCAAGTGAGAGAGTTGTTGAATAACCTGCGTTAGGGTCGAGTCACCTTCTTCTGGCATAATAGGTTCCGCGAACTTACTGGGCAGCGATCCTCAGTTCACGACCCCGCGAGGAGGTACGTAATGAACAAACTCAAGAGCATCCGAATATCAGGATGGAAGTCGATCAAAGACTCCGGGAACATCGAGCTTCGTCCGCTGAACGTCTTCATTGGCGCGAATGGGTGTGGCAAGTCGAACTTCGTTTCGTTCTTCAAGCTGCTCAATGAAATGATCGGCGAGCGGCTTCAAGATTTCATCGCCACTTCGGGTTATGCCGAATCAGTCCTGCACTACGGTCCGAAAGTTACACCGATTCTTGAAGCATCCCTTACCTTCGACACATTCACGGGAATGAGCGATTATCTGATGAAACTTGTGTACGCCGCCGGCGATACTTTGATCTTCACTGAAGAGAGTGTGGAGTTTCACAGGCTCGGATTGCCGCCGCCCAGCTCAAGGTACGTGCTCGGCGCGGGACATCGCGAGACAGCTCTCGGAATCAGGTCACGAGAAGGTGACGAGACTGCAAGAGTAGTCCGCACTTTGGTGGCGAATTGTCGAGTATACCAATTCCACGATACATCGAGCACCTCGGCTATTCGACGACCGGGTTACGTGGCCAACGATCGTTTCCTGTTTCCAGACGGCGGGAATCTAGCCGCAATACTGTATCGCTTCAAAGAGGCCGAGCCCGTCGCATATGCTCGCATAGTTAGTACGATTCGACAGGTCGCGCCTTTCTTCGGGGATTTTGAATTAGAGCCGGAGGCGAGGAATCACGACAACATTCGTCTCAACTGGCGAGAGAAAAGTGTCGACCAGATATTTGGTCCGCATCAAATATCAGACGGCACACTACGCGCAATAGCGCTCATTACACTTCTTCTCCAACCGGAAAGCAGCCTTCCAAGGGTGATCGTAATCGATGAGCCTGAATTGGGGTTGCATCCCTATGCAATAGGTGTCTTGGCGTCTCTTGTAAAGAGAGCATCTCATCACTGTCAGGTGATTCTAGCAACGCAGTCTCCCGCACTTCTCGATGAGTTCGAACCCGAAGATGTCGTTGTTGTAGACCGGGACAGCCAAGAATCCAAGTTCGGACGACTGGGGTCGGATCAACTGGATTCATGGCTTAAGGAATACTCCTTCAGCGAGGCCTGGGAAAAGAACGTCTTCGGTGGGGGACCGCACTGATGGCACGGTTGTACATTTTTGCCGAAGGCCAGACTGAGCAGACTTATGGCGACACTGTCTTGAAGTACCGTTTGGCAACCGTTGGAGTTTATGTTCAAGGTCCAGTGCTGATTGCCCATGCAAAAAGGAAAGGCAGGGTACATCGAGGCGGTGGTCGCAAGTACTTGCCGATGCGAAATGACATAATGCGTTTCCTAGCTCAGGAAAAAGCGCGAGACACGTTCTTCACAACAATGATCGATCTTTACGCGATTCATTCTGATTTTCCGGGACTCGATGAAGCAGAAAACCTTCGGCACTTGCCGACGCAGCGTGTCGCGAAGCTGGAGGAGTCATTCGCAGCAGACATTGGCGACCGGAGATTCATCCCATACATCCAACTGCACGAGTTCGAGTCAATACTGTTCGCCAATACGGCGGCATTTGAATCGTTTTATACAGACTGCGCTAAGGAAGTGGCTGAATTGCAGTCAATTGTAGACAGCCACGAGTCGCCAGAAGATATAGACGACGGCCCAATGACAGCCCCGTCGAAGCGAATAATCAGTTGCTTTCCTGATTATGGAGCGGCTAAACCAACGGCTGGGCCACAGATCGCAGAGATGATTGGGCTCGAAGTGATTCGTGGCAGTTGCCCGCACTTCAATTCATGGTTAACTACACTTGAAACACTTGGGCAGCAAGCGTCGGGTTGATTGCGTGGCCGAATGTCAATTGTTCATTCCGTGGTCCGCAAGCCTGATCAGTTCGTCTATCGAAGTGTCCGTGAACCCTCGTGACCGCATCTTCTTGATGAATGCCGGTGTGACTCCGTGATCCTGCATCCGGACTAGCTGCTCGATGGGCAGATTCTGAAAACCAACCTCTTTGAGTCCATTGATGAACTTCGGGTTGACTCCGTGATCCTGCATCCTAACGAGCTGGTCCAGCGGAGGGCGACCGTAGCCGAGCGCTTCAACTTCCTGGATGAATTTCGAGTTTACGCCGTGATCCACTGTTCTGGTCAGTTGCTCAAGCGAGAGGCCGGTGTACCCAGCGGCGCCAAGCTCGTTGATGAATCGTGGCGTGACTCCATGATCAACCGTTCTGATAAGCGTCTCGACCGGGAGTTGCTTAAACCCGAGCCCGTCCAGTTCCCTTATGAAGCTTGGGGTCACTCCGTGGTCCACCATCCTGGTGAGCAGATCTACCGACTGAACGCTGTAGCCCAGAGCCTTCAACTCTCTGACGTATTCGAGCGACACGCCGTGCTCGCCCATCCGCACGAGTTGATCCAGAGAAGGACGCTCGTAGCCCTGTGCGTTCAGTTCGTCGAGGAACGCAATGCTCACGTCATTCATCGCAAGCGAGAACTGTTGCGCCTCGCTTGGCGCCTGATAGCCTCGCTTCTGAAGCTCCGCGGCAAAAGCCGGGCTCGCTGAGAAAACAAAATGCCCCGAGCCCTTTCCGTCTTTGAACCAACCTTCGCAGTTGAAGGTGCCGGCGTCGCGAATGAGCTGAAACTGAACGTGTGAGCCGGCCGACATGATCTGCGCGCCGGTCAGGCCTTGCAGTCGATCGGGCGCGAGGTTGAAGGAGGTGATGTTGTTTCCGAAGCCCCTCTTTGCGGACGTATAGTTGAGTGTGAGTTGATACTGAGTCGTGCCGCGGGTGGTGTCGATTATCCACTGACCGGAGCGCGAGTCTTGCGCGCTAGTTTGAAATGCGAAGGCGGCGCTTACAACGGCACACAGCCCGGCAGATATCAGAGCGTTCCTCCAGTATCGATTTAGGTTCGTCATAACAGATCTCCTTTTCAGCTTTTTTGGCGGCTTTGCGGACCTTCGCGTCTTTGTGCGAAACGCATCACTAGGAGAGAGTCGTTTCGCGCAAAGATCGCAAAGACTCGCAAAGCCGCCAAGGTCGAGCCACTACTTGTCGAAACCGTGAATCTTCAAGTCGATCAGCTGATCGATCGAAGCATCGTTGAACCCGCGCGACCTCATCTTCTGAATGAATGCCGAACTCACGCCGTGGATTCGCATTGACACAAGCTGATCCGTCGACACGCGCTCGAAGCCCAACGCCTTGATCTCCTTTACGAACTCGGTGCTCACACCGTGGATTCGCATGGCCACCAGTTGATCGATCGGGATCCGCTCGTAGCCAAGCTCCTTCAGGTCTTTGATGAACTCGTTCTTCACGCCGTGAATCCGCATCGCCACCAGTTGATCGATCGGCGGCTGCCGGTAGCCCTGTTCCTGCAAGCCCTTTACGAACTCGGTGCTCACACCGTGGATTCGCATCGCAACAAGCTGGTCGATGGGCGGATGTTCGTAGCCGAGCGATTTAAGTTCTCCGATGAACTCGGGCTTGACGCCGTGAATACGCATCGCCACCAGGTTATCAACGGGCACCTGATCGTATCCCTCGTCTTTCATCGCTTTTATGAACTCGGGACCGGCTCCGTGGATGCGCATCGCGAAGAGGTTATCGGTCGTCAGATGATCGTAGCCAAGCGCGTTAAGCTCGCGTATGAACGTGAGGCCAATGTCGTGGATGGCCATCGAGAACAGCTTCTCGTCCGAGAGCTGTTCGTAGCCCAGACTCTTCATTTCCGCCGCGAACCTTTGATTGGGTATAAAGGTGAAACTCCCGGAGCCCTTTCCCTCTTTGAACCAGCCTTCGCAATTCAACGTGCCGGCTTCTCGCACGACTTGAAAGCTGACGGCCGAACCGCTGCCCGAAACTTGAGCCGCGCTCAGACCTCTCAGGCTATCGGCTCGAATGTCCGAAGAGGACGAGTGAGTGCCCCCTCCCTCGCTCCGGCGATGAATCGAGAAATAAACGAAGTCGGTGCCGGGCTTCATCTCGAGGATCCATTCCCCGGTCATCGAACCCTGAGCCGATATGGTCGCAACGGACGCGTAACAGAGCAGCGACGTAAGAACGACTACCGCCGCTCTCACCCCGTATTTGAAGAGATCATTCCTGATGTTCATCGTGTCTCCTTGAGCGCAGACTACCCCATCGAAGCACGCATCCGGTGCGCGCAGATTATAAGAAACTCGCTTTCCGCCTCGGTCAGTTCTTCTTCGCGGACGGCAGAATGTTCAGCCGTCGCAATTCCGCAAGCTGGTGCAACGTCACATCGGTGAATCCCCGGCTCTTGACCAGGTGGATGAACTCCGGTGTGACTCCGGACATCCTTAGTTCAGTAAGCTGGTCGACCGTTATGCGATCATAACCGGCCTCTTGAATCGATCTGATGAATCCCGGTGTGACCCTATGGATGCTGAGAGCCATCAACTGATCCGCGGTCAGGTTTGTAAACCCCGTGATCTCGAGTTCCTTGATCATCTCGGGACTGACGCCGTGAATCCTCAGCCCTACAAGATCGTCAGCCGAGAGTTTTCCGCGGATGAAGGATCTCATTGTCTGAACAAACAGTGGGGTTACGCCATGAATCTTAAAAGCCGTTAGCTGATCTCCGGACAGATTTGCAAAGCCGATGTCCTTCATCTGCTGGATGAATGCGGGCGTAACGCCGTGGATTCTGAACGCGATCAGCGAGTCAGGATCGATGTTGGCGCACCCGGCTGTCTTGAGATCGTTGACGAATTGCGGAGTCACGCGGTGTATTGCAAACGCAATAAGCTGGTCAGCATCCAGCCGGTTAAATCCCAACGCTTTGAACTCGTTCGCATATGCCGGGGAGACGCCGTGCAGCTTCATCGCGACAACTTCGTCGGCTCCAGGCATCTGAGACACTACCGCAGCCATCTCGCGGACGAATTGCGGAGTGACGCCGTAGACCTTGAGCGCGGCCACCTGGTCCACATTCAGATTGGTCAGCCCCGCCAATGCCATCTCGGAAATGAAATCCTGGGCGCCGGACTTGTCGTCCTGGGCCGGCGTTTCATTGGTAGCGGGACTGCCCGGCTCTTGAACACTGGCTCCTTCATCGATCGGCGCCGAATCGTCGGCCTGAGTTGCCACTCTATTCGCCGCGCGGTGCTCAACATCGCCGGCTGGAACCTGATCCGCGGTTTGATCGGCAGCCGTCGGATTGCTGTCAGACATCGTCAATACCGCTGTGTCCTTCAGAGCGGCAGCTTTCGCGTTGCGCGAGAGAAGCGCGCTTTGCGCACCCACCAACAAGATGAATATCGTGGCCAGCGCGATGAAACCGGCGAGCCCGCTCTCGAATCCGTAAAGCGCGGGCGCGCGGCCTCGAAGCAGTCGTTGAATCCTCACGAGCAGCGAGCCTCCGCTGGCCGCTACTGCAAGCTGAGGCTCCGAGCCGCGAAGCTGTTCAAGCGCGGTCAGCGCACGGGCATAAGTCAACACATCACCACAGGCGGCTACTGGCAGATCGTCGCAACAGTGTTCGCGCTCTTGCCGCACTTGGGCCGACACCCACCAGACCGCTGGATGATAGAAGAACAAGGTTTCAATAGTCGTCTGCAGAAGATTGATCAGATAATCGTATCGGCGGATGTGCGCAAGCTCGTGAGCGAGCAACGCTTCCAACTGCTCGGCGCTGAGTCCGGTGAGCGCGCTCGCCGGAAGGAGGATCACGGGCCGCAGCCAGCCGATCACCGTGGGCACTTCTACCAACGCAGATTCGCACAAACGGACCGGGCGCGAGACCCGAAGGCGATGAGACAGTGAAGCGAGCTTTTCCTGCCAGAGCTGAACGTTCGCGGTGGTTTCGATTCGCTTCAGGCGTTGGACCATCACCAACCCGCCGGCGAATCTCATCGACAAGAAAAACACTCCAGCGAACCACAGCGCCAGCAGCCAGGGCATAGATCGCGGGAGCCGATCTTGCGCCCACCGCTTCACCGAGTTCTGCTGCGGTGCGGGAACGGGTTCGATTTCCGACGGGGTTGCAGGCATCAACCGCTCGGCTCGAGACTCCACGCCCGCTTCGGCTGTTTGAGCGCCCAGCGCTGTTTCCGCAGTCTGTGGGCCGACCGGTGCGCTGTCTGTGCCAGAGCTAATCGCTAACATAGTCGCCGCCGGTGCGATCAGCATCAACAGCATTGCCGTGCACGCGGCCGCGTATCGAACATTTGCCGTGAACCGTCGAAGCAGCACGCTCACGCTGACGTAGAGAATGGCAATCAGCGCGCCTTGCCAGATGAAGTGAATCAAGGTCCAGCCGAGCGCCTGAAAGATGGGTTTGTCGAGCAGCGTTTCTATCGCGTTCATCGTTCACCTCGCTCAAACTCATCCAGGATTTCTCTGATCTGCGAGAGCTCTTCGCGCGAGGCTCCCTTCTTGGTTGCGAGGGCGTGCATCAACAGATTGGAAGCGGAGCCATCAAAGACTCGATTGAGCAGATCGCCAACCATTTGCCGCTGGGTTTGATGCTGGGCAAACTGGGCTTCGTAGACGTGAGCCCGCTGCTGCTCATCTCTGCGAACCAACCCCTTTTCGGTCATGATTTGGAGCGTCTTAAGAACGGTTGTGTAGCCGGTGGGTCTGGCTTCGTTGAGGGACTCCTGGACCTCGCGGACGGTGCTCGGGCCGCGCTGCCAGAGCACCCTCAGAATCCCAAGCTCGGCATCAGTCGGCCGGGGCGGTCCCTTCTTTGGCATAGCCATCAATCCTCCCGATTTCTTGTCAGGCCGCAATCCTACTACGAAGAGCTTCGTAGTGTCAACGAAAATCTTCGTAGTGGTTCTGGGGTGAGTGGCGGGGAAGGGGGAATGGTTTCAGGTTTCTCGTTTGGTCGGGTCTGATCAAGAATGAGGCGATGATGAGAGTGTCTTGCATATGAACGGTGCTCACTTCACAATGAACCTGGTCGGAGCGACGACCGCCCTCGCTTCAGGGTTGTAGTAGTCGTAAACCACCGATGGCGCGGTCTGCGCCGCAACCCCGAAGCGCGGGCGAAACTCGAACTGGAATCGCGTGCCGCCCGCTTGAGGCCACAGGTAGACGATCAACCGGTCGGGCAACACATCATATTGGTCAACTCCCCAATCCGATTCCTTCACCGCTCGCTCAAGCGAAGCGCGGTCAACATCGGCTCCAGGTGGCAACCCTATTTCAGCCAGCATCATTCCGTAGCCGCGGAATCCCACGCGCTCCGCTTCGACCGCACACTTGATCTCATCTCCGATCTTCGCTTCGGTCTTGTCGAAGCTCACTCGAAGCCGCAGCGCACCGGCGGACGCCTGGCCGGCGTTGGTGGGCGCTGTCACGGCAGGCCAGGGCTCATAATGTGTTGCGACGACCTGCGCGGTCGCTTGCGCTGAGCCGGCTGCTCGGCGAATCTGAATGCGATTGGATCCGATAGAAAGAAACGGCGACAGATCCATCGTGATCGGGTTGCTGAGCTTGTGAGCCGGCGGCATTTCGACAGAGGCGACTCGCTTGTCATTGACAACGATCTCCGCCGTTGAACTCGCTCCTGCGCTCGCAGGCTCGCGCTTCTCCAGTAGGGTCACAAGCGCGTCGAGCACGTTCACGGTCGCCTGGGTTGAATACCAGACTCCGAACCGGTCCTTCTGGCGAAGCAGAAAGAGCAGGCCTCGGTTAACCAGATCATCCGCACCTGCGGCAGTCGTGCCGCTCACAGCAAGCGCCTGAACGGCGAGCGCAGTCGCTTCTATTCGCCCCGCGAGTCCCCACCCGTAGAACGGCGTGTTAGTTTCAAGAGCCCAATAGCTCGCGCCGCCCTCACTGTGCGCAAGCGCGGTAAGTCTGCCGAGGGCGCGAGTCGAGCCTTGCCCATCGCCGGCCTTCGCCGCCGCCAGCGCATACGACGCGATCGCGTACGGTTCGTCCAACTCCTCAGTCGCGCGCGCCAGGAATTCAAACGCTCGCTTCAACGCGGCGGCCGCGGCTTGTGAGCGTTTTGCCGAATCAGCGTCTGTCTCGTTCCCAGAGGATTTGGTCGCCGAAGCGAGCACGCGGGCGACGAACGCGGTGAGCGAAACCGTTTGAGGACGATCGCCGACAGATGAGTAACGTAACGGCCAGCTACGTTTGTTGTCGTCGAAGTTAAGAAGCGTGGCCCGCTCATCGACTTCGAGTGCGGTGTTGGCGCTCAGTGACCCGGCTATAGGGAGAGACGCTCCAAAGGCGAGAAGGAGAACACACCAAGCTCTGCGCATCATCCGCCTCCTAACGTGGGCACCTCAGAACTTGGAGTTGTTGTCGATTGAACGCAGCCGGCGACCGTCTTTGCACGTTTTTGACGTCGATAAAATATTCCGCCCTTCGCTCTATCTGTCTCGTCTTATCCAACGTCTGACGGATGCCTCGATTCTTTGAAGAGAGGAAAGGGTATGAGAAAGATAGTCAACTTTTTGGTTGCCGCCGTGTTTGTACTCGGTGCGAGCGCCGTATCGATGGCAGGCCCGCGCGGAATCAACAGTCGCGAGTACCGCGAGCAGCAACGTATCAATCAGGGCATCCGCAGCGACGAGCTAACTCGGCGCGAAGCCCGTCGCCTTGAAGCCGGACTTGCGAGGATCAGGATAGACGAGAGGTATGCCCGGTCAAGCGGAGGCGGCATCAGCCCACGCGAGCGCGCTCGCCTCGAGCGCGAGTTGAACCGCGAGAGCCGCGGCATCTATCGCCAGAAGCACGACGGCCAGGATCGCAATCCGTAAGAATTAGCCCATCTCAAGAATGGTGAGGCGCGGATTTATTCTGCGCTTCGTCATTTCATCTGCTAGCCCTATACTTCACGGGCAGCGTTTTCGGCAGCCCCACAAAATCAGGAGGAGAAAATGAAGAGAATTGTTAGCATTCTGTTATCGGTAATGTTTGTGCTTGCGCTCGGGGTCACCGTGTCGGCGCAACAGACGCCTGGCGTAGATAGACGCGAGCACAGACAGCAGAGGCGTATTCGTCAGGGCGTAAGGAGCGGTGCGCTCACCAGGCGCGAGGCCGCGAGGCTCGAAAGACAGCAACGAAGAACGAGACACATCGAAGCTAAGGCGAAGTCTGATGGAACGGTCACCAGGAGGGAGAGGGTCCGCCTTCAACGGCGAGAAAACAGAACCAGCCGTCACATCTACAGGCAGAAGCACGATGCTCAGAAGCGGTAGTAAACAAGAAGGGGGTAGCATAGACTTTAGTCTGTGTCTGGCGATTGCTCTTGTGGCGGAGTCACCGGACACAGACTAAAGTCTATGCTACTTCGCCGCGCGATGCTGTGGCAGGTTCCGTCGTTCCGGTCGCCATTCTGATCTCCGCCAGCAACTCGTCGCGGCTGAAACCGCCTTTCTGAATTATCCGCACCGTGCCAATATCGAGCGCGCGGCGTTCTTCGTGCGACAGGTCGCGCGCCGTCAGCAGGATCACCGGGATGCTGCGCCAATCGGAATTCAGGCTCAGGCGATGCACGACCTCGAAGCCGTCCATCTCCGGCAGCATCAAATCGAGAATAATCGCGTCGGGCCGCTGCCGCGCAATTGCGTCCAACGCCTCGCGACCACTGGTAGCCGTCTGTACCTCGTAGCCACCGTCGTCAATCATCGCGACCGCGAGATCCAGCGCGTCAGGATCATCATCAACCACCAGCACGCATTTCACAGCCGGCGACTTCGCTCGCTCTAACACTGCGATCAGAGCGTTGCGCTCGATTGGCTTGTGCAAGAAGACTCTCGCTCCCGCGGCAAGCGCGCGGCCTTCAGCTCCGGCATCGGCCGAAAAGGCTACAACCATCCCTTCCCTGTGACTTTTCGCTATGCGCTCGATTATCCCGGCATCTCCATCAAGCGCGTCGAGATCAATGGTGATGACCGCGGGCTTCGCCTTGCGGGCGATTTCAGCTCCGCGCGCGGGATCATCGGTAGCGGCGACCGAGTAGCCCGCTTCGGTGAGATACTTCTTAGTCAAATAAAGCGAAGCTGGATCGGTGTCGATCACAAGCGCGGTGCGCTCGGGATCGGTCAGCGGGATTTCAGCTTCACCCGCCGGCGCCACGCGGCCTTCGATTTCGAACGGCAACGTCACGGCGAAGGTCGAACCCTCACCCTCGCGGCTCGTCACACTTATCTCGCCGCCAAGCATTTCCACCAATCGCCGGGTGATCGAAAGCCCGAGACCCGTCCCGGTTCTTGCGCCTCGTCCCGAGTTCGCGATTTGCCGAAACTCTTCGAAGATTCTTGTGATGTCGGATTCGGCGATGCCGACACCGGTGTCGCTCACGGCTATGCGAATGCGATCCGGCGCGGCGCGCTCGGCGGTAACCTTTACTTCCCCTTCCCGCGTGAACTTGATCGCGTTCGAGAGCAGGTTGATAAGGATCTGCTGAAGCTTCGTTCGATCGGTGCGCATCGCAGGCAGCCCGTCTTCGGCATTGAAACTTAGTTTGATGGGGCGAGTTTCCTTGAGCGGTTCGACGATCGCCAGAGCGCGCTCGATCAGGTCGCGCGCGTCCGCCGGCTCTGAATAGACATCCATCCGCCCGGCTTCGATCTTCGACAGATCGAGCACGTTGTTTATCAACTCGAGCAGATCGCGGGCGTTGCGCGACACCCGTTCCAGGCTGCGGCGGTGCCGCTCGCTCATCTGGAGCGAACGATCATCCAACAGCAGCGACGTGAACCCGATGATTGCGTTCATCGGCGTTCGAAGCTCGTGCGACATGTTAGCAAGGAATCGCGCCTTCGTCTGACCTTCAAGCGACAGCCGGCGGTTCTGCTCGGCCAGCACGCGGTTGCGCTGGTCGAGTTCGGCGCGTGCCGCCTCGCTCGCCTCAGCGCGTCCGCGAAGTTTGAGCGCGCTGTCTTCCAGCCGGGCCGTCAACGACTCGAACTGCTGGACTACTTCTTGAAGCTGCGCATGCGCGCGAGTCAGCGTCTCGTTCTGCTTTCCAAGTTCCGCCGCGCGGGACGTGAGACGCGCCACCTCGCCTTCGAGTTGAGCGCCGGTCTGGATAAGCAGCGCGTTCTCCTGCTCGAACCCTGCCGCGCGCGACGTCAGACGCGCCCCCTCGCTTTCGAGCTGAATGCGATTCTGGATAAGCAGGGCATTCTCCTGCTCGAGCTCCGCCAGTCGCCCTCCAACAAGAGTGCGAGCCTCCTCGAGCTGTCTGTTCAAATCAGCGTGCCCGCGTTCGAATTCAGCCGCGCGATTCTCAGCGCGAGTCTGGGCCTGAGCCAGCTCCGCGTTCAAGCTAAGCAGCCGCGCGTTGTCTTCGCTTATGCGAGTGCCGCCGCCCTGTAATCGAACGATCTCTTGGTTCAATCGCTCGGTTTCCGAGACTAGCTGCTCGTTCTCATCCGCGATCCTGCCGCTCTCGATGCGCACGCGCTCGAGTTCTTCGAGCAGGCCGTTTATTTTCTCGTCCAGAGCTAGGTTCGTTTGCTCCAATCGCGCTCGCGAGTCTTCGGCCATCCGAAGCGAATGATCGAGATCACTCATGCTGTCGGCGACCGCGGCGCTCTCGCCGCGGAGCATAACGTTGGTGACTTCAAGCGCGGAGTTGCGTTCTTGAAGCGCCGACAGGTGCGCTTTAATGAGCTCGACCTGCTCGCTGCGCTCAGTCATTTGCTCGGTCAGTTCCTCGCGAACCTTATTGAGCTCGCTGAGGCCTGCTTCAAGCGCTGCCAAACGGCTCTTGAGTTGCGCGTTCTCTTCCTGTAACCGGCGGAGCTCGGCTTCAACTTCATAAGCCATGGCGGACGCCTCGTGCCCGCTTTGTTGATGTGCATCGACCAGCATGTCGACGCGCGCGCGCAGTTCGCTGTTTAGTTTTTCATGGTGCGACGAAGTGTTGAGCACGGACTCGCGCTCGACTTGAAGCTGCGCCACCTGTCGAGTGAGTTGAGCGACCGCATCTTCAAGCTCGGTCTCGCGCGCTGTCGGCGACTGGCCAACCGTTGCCAAAGCCTCCGCGTCCTTGTCCATCCTGGAGCGTAGCGCGACGCATCGAGATTGAAGTTCGGCAACACGAATCGCAGCAACGGCCGCCGGCGCCAGTTCCTCAATCCTTCGCAGTTCCGGTTGCCGGAACCGGCGCTGGTTGAACACGCCGATCAGGCCGACGGTGCCAGACACGCCTCGCAACGGATAGAGCGCGTACGAATCGGAGCTTTGACTTGCGCTGCTTCGTTGCAGGCCAAACAGCTTGTCGCCCGCACCCTGCGAGTCGCTAAAGTCGGCAATGCCTCCGTGAGTGATCAGTGGCGCGGTTAATACCGAGAGCGGTATGCGCGGATACTCGCGCTCTACGACTGCGCCGCTGGCGGCGACCAGGTGCATGCACATCTCCCTGTTTGAGCACGCGTCGGCAAGCGGGCAGTGATCACAGATGTCGCCGCGCTTAACAACCCAGATCTTGCAAGTAGGTGCGCCGATGTCTGCCGCGAGCTGGTCGGCAATCAAGCCGAGCGCGTGGCTCAGGCTCGAGCCCCGCCCGACTTCGTCGAAAATCTGGCTTATTTTGTTTTCCCTGGATTTAGACATGGCAAAGCTTATGGGGCGTTTAACTGCGTTAGGGGCATGGCTACAGAACGCTCGAGGTTCACGCTGATTCTAGTCTGTTGGCATGTAGACGTCAATTATTGATTACGAAGACGAGGATAACTCTGAACAAAGCAGCAGCACACTGGAACACGGGTGTGCGTCAGGCCCTTTGCGACTTGAAGCTAACGCGAATACCCGCCTCGTCAGAGACTGTGTGGGAATGCCGAGAGCGTAGCCGCGTTGTCGAACCTCAGCACAATAACAGGTAGGGTAAGGTGGGCTTGCCCCCGCTCCTTGTGATTCTCAGGAGACCATACCGGCCTCAGGTGTTCGAATCGTCGGGACTATGAAGCAGCGGGGCAAGCCCACCTTCCCTGCCTGTTATTATGCTGAGGTTCGACAACGCCCGCTATGCTCTGGCATTTTCACACGGCCACGTGACAGAGGTGAGTATGCGCAAAACTTGCCGCTCACCGGAAGACCTTGCGCTATTGCCCCTCATCCTCGCGAGTGTATAATCGAACGCAAGCGTCGAGGTCACGCTCGGGTTCAAGTCGATGGTTGGAAAAACCATACTCCACTACCGCATATTGAAAGAGATTGGAAGAGGCGGTATGGGAGTGGTCTACAAAGCGGAAGACACAAAGCTGCACCGCACGGTCGCCATCAAAGCGCTTTCCGCCGAACTGGTGGGTGACGAGAAGGCTCGCACCCGCTTTTTGCGCGAGGCTCGCGCTGCATCGGCCATCGATCACCCGAACATCTGTACTGTCTACGAAGTCAACGAAGCCGAGGATGTCCTGTTCTTCGTGATGCAGTACATCGACGGCAAGACGCTCAAGAAGTTCGTCGGCGGGCGGCCGCTTCCCCTAGATCAGGCGCTGGAGTTCTCGCTCGAGCTGGCCGACGCGCTGGCCGAAGCGCATCGCCGCAACGTCATTCACCGCGACATCAAGTCCTCGAACATAATGCTCAACGAGCGAAACCAACTGAAGATTCTCGATTTCGGTTTGGCGAAGCTCGTCGTGCCCTCGACTGGCAGCTCCGGGGATCATCAGACCGCCGACCTGACCGCTCTCGGCTCACCTTTCGGTACGGCGAGTTACATGTCACCCGAGCAAGCGCGTGGCGACCGGGCCGATGCGCGCTCCGACATATTCTCGCTCGGGATCGTGATGTATGAGATGATCACCGGTCGCCTGCCCTTCAAAGGCAGGACCTCGGTGGACGTGATGCACGCGGTGATGCACGACGAGCCCGCGCCGCTCGGCGAAAGCGCACCGGCCCGGCTTCAGCAAATCATCTCGAAGGCGCTGGCTAAGGGCGAATCGGCGCGCTATCAATCCACCGAAGTGCTGCTCGAAGATCTGCGCGGGCTCGTTCGCAGTCACTACGCTCAGAGCGGCATCGTTCCTGCCGACAAATCTGCCTCGTTGCGCGCGTCGAAGCAGCAGCAAAAGACCGGAGGGCTTCTCAAAAGCATCTCGTCGTGGGCGCAGCGTGCTTTCACCGGAACGCCTCAGAAGGACGAATCAAGCGCGGGTTCATCAGGAACTCCAGATGTCACGCCGTCGATGTGGCAGTCGCGTGACAAGAAGGCGATCGCGATACTTCCATTCAAGAACCTGTCGGGATCCCCGGAGAA
>WNFR01000488.1_pt1 | contig 40379 bp, 25 predicted proteins | sample 5400221 | NCBI WGS metagenome assembly WNFR01 (sample SAMN13153357, study PRJNA577476) | soil metagenome | isolation source: 40 cm soil under Madrone tree | place: USA:California | collected 2016-06-14 | reverse complement strand
GAGATCGTCGCTGATCGCAAACGCATCGCGCGCGTCGACATTTTTGGGGTTGTAACACTCGGCGATCTCGGCGCAAACGGCCCGCAGGATCGTGCTATCGCGCTCGTATGTGCCAAACTCAATCTGCCCGGCAGCGTGCGCTGCCAGGACTTGGTAGAGTCTGAAATCCAGTTCGTCATCGCCAAACTCATTTACGAGCGACGGTAGTTGGATAGTTTTCCCGTCGCCAATGCGCGACTCGTCAGGAACCGCCGCTAACGGGGCGATGTCGACTTCAGTTCCAGTTAGCGCTTCGATGTAGAGCCGGAGCAAGTGCTGCACGGAGTCGAGCGAGAGACCATTGCTGCCGCTGTGCAATGCTTCATAACTGCCCCGTGTTTCCAGGGCGAAGTAGCTGCGACGAGCGCGCGTAGCGACACGAACTGACGAAAGACCGCGACGCGCCCACGCTTCGAACTGTTCGATGGAAACGCTCTGCAACGCACGAGCACTCGAGCGGAATGAGGCTAAGGCCGCTTCGCCATCGATTATGGCAATCTCCCTTGTTAGCTGGATAACCCGGCGCGAGAGTTCAATGCCGCGAGCGTGATCCACTTCTACGTTCAGCAAACGAATGAAGCGAGGACTACTGCGAACGAAAGCCACCAGACTGGCGTTGCCATGCGCAGCGACAGCCCACAACAGATCGATCCAATCGTCAAAAATCTCCGGAGCCCGTCGCAGGATTTCACCGCCCGAGAGCAATATGTGCAGCGCGGCTCCGCCTCCTCGTTCGAGAAACTCGGTCGCGCGACCCAGGAGACGCAAGGCATCTGGGGGCCTGAGTCCGGTCAGTGCTTCAGGCAATGCGGTCCAGGCGTCAGCCGCGATGCCTCCGGCCCGGGTAGCAAAAGCGGCGGCCAGTTCCAGAGATTTCGTCGTCACAGTTGCATCGTGAAAATCTTTTAGTGCGTGCGCAACTTTTTCAGCTGCGTTGAGGAATTCAGCACTGTGTTTTGCGGAGCGGCGGGAAATCTCCGCAGCTACTTCAAGGAGTGAATGGGAAAGTTCGGAGTCGGCAATCGCCGTTACCAGAGCAGGGACGTTGCGAAACGTGTTTCTTCCCACCGTGCTGGAGAGAATCATTTGGCGCGAGCATAGTTGGAATATGGGCGCTTGAAGATTGCGCGGGAGATTTCGCAGTCCGCCCACGCCATCGGCGAAAAACGAAACTGCGGCTTCAACGTCGCTCATCGCGATGCGCCGACCCAGTTCACCCCATGAGTGCAACTCAGCAGGTTGCAGCACTTCCGCTGCTGCCGGAGTGGCGCGGAGAAATTCAATAGCAGCGCGCAGAGAGATGCCCGCGATTGCCGCACTCGTCTCGAGGGCAGCTGCCGATAGTTCCAGCGGCAGTCCGGCAATGTTCCGTGTGAGTTCGAGAAACGACTGCCGCTCAGCCGTGTTCATTTGTTCCGGAACATTCTTGCGGGAGTCTTCTTCGCTGCGAGAGGAGACAGATTCCTGCGTTGTTTTCTGGGAATCGCGCTTTACCATTGGTTTGAATTCTAAATTACCGTCGTCACGATCTCACGAATACTGCGTTGCAGTTCGCGGTCGTCGGTGATTGGGGCGCACATGGCGACGTCGGCTGCATTAATGGGCGGAATGCCGAGCGCAATCAATTGTGCAGCGTAGATCAATAGTCGCGTGGAAACACCTTCTTCCAGACCATGTCCGCGAAGGTTTCTGACTTTCTGTCCAATGAGCACGAGGTCGCGGGCCGTGCCTTCGTCAACGCCGCCCTCGCGCGCAACAATCTCCGCTTCCATTTCCGGAGGTGGATAATCGAAATCAATCGCGACGAACCGTTGGCGGGTCGACTGCTTCAGGTCTTTGAGGATCGATTGATAGCCCGGGTTATAGGAGACCACCAGCATGAAATCAGCGGGCGCCTCGAGAATCGTACCGCGCTTCTCGATGGGCAAACGACGACGATGATCTGTGAGTGGATGGATTATGACGACCGTGTCTTTGCGCGCTTCGACTATTTCGTCGAGATAGCAGATCGCGCCGTTTCGCACTGCGGACGTTAGTGGACCGTCATGCCAGATCGTCTCTTCGCCTTCCAGCAAGAAACGTCCAACCAGATCCGTCGATGATAGATCTTCATGACACGCAACGGTAATTAACGGACGTTCCAGCCGCCAGGCCATGTGCTCGACAAAACGAGTTTTGCCGCAGCCGGTCGGACCTTTCAAGATCACGGGTAAGCGGGCTGCGTGCGCTGCCTCGAACAGTCCCATTTCCTGACCGATTGGCAGGTAGTAAGGTTCTTCTATTACTCGGTATTCTTCAATTGCTTGTTCTGGCATGTTTGACCACCAATTGTGCCGGGCTGACGTGCATAATGCACCTGCGGTATGCTTAATTGTTTATTCAACCGCCAGAGTGAAGCCGCATCTTAGCATTCGCTCGGAAAAGGCGGCAAACGGACGAATTTGCTATTCGCCTTTGCCGGTTGTTAATGGACTAGCGCTCGACTGAATTAAGGAAATGCTGACTGGGCGGATAAAATCGGCAATCAACAATCGGCAATTGGCAATCATATGAAGATCGCAGTGGCAATGAGTGGTGGAGTGGATTCGTCCGCAGCGGCGGCAATCCTCAAGGAGCAGGGTCATGAATTGGTCGGCTTCACAATGCAGCTTTGGGATCAGCGACGCGGAATCAACGTCGACGAAAATGGTGATCCGCTTCCTTCTCGTTGCTGTTCGCTTGACGACGTTTACGATGCTCGCCGAGTAGCAGAAGAGCTTGGCTTTCCATTTTATGTTCTCAATCTCGAGCGCGACTTCGAGCGGGATGTGGTCCAGCCCTTTGTTGCGAGCTATCTGAACGGCGAGACGCCAATTCCCTGCGTGTCCTGTAATAGTCGCTTGAAGTTTGCTTCGCTGGATCGGTTAGCGGAGAGTCTGGGTTGCGAGAAGGTTGCGACAGGGCACTACGCCCGTGTCGAATTTGATGCGGCCAGCAATCGTTACAAGCTTTTGCGCGGGCTTAATAGCCAAAAGGACCAGTCGTATTTTCTTTGGGAGTTGACGCAGGATCAGTTATCACGCGCGCTGTTTCCACTCGGAGAGATGTCGAAACCAGAAGCTCGCGACGCGGCCCGGCAACATGGTCTTGCCGTCGCAGAGAAGAAAGAGTCACAGGAGATTTGCTTTGTACCTGACGGCGACTACGCTGGCTTTATCGACCGTTACCTGGAAGCAGAGGATGCAACGGGGCGACTGCCGGGCGCCGGCGAGATCGTTGATACCAGCGGTCGCGTCATCGGCGCGCACACCGGCATTCATCGCTACACAATCGGACAGCGTCGCGGTATTGGCATCGCTGACGAGCGGCCGCTCTATGTTATTTCGCTGGAGGCCGAGAAGAATCGCGTCACAGTAGGATCACAGGAAGAGCTATTGGGCCGGGGGTTCACAGCAACCGGAGTCAACTGGATTGCTGTTGAAGATCCGCAGGACCCCGTGCAGGCGGAAGTTCGCGTTCGTTACCGCCACACGCCGTCGCTCGCCACTATCACTCCGCTGGCGGAGCATCGCGTGCAGGTAGTTTTTGATGAGTCGCAGCGAGCCATCACGCCCGGGCAGGCGACAGTCTTTTATCGCGGTGATGAGGTGCTCGGTGGTGGCTGGATAGTGAAGAACAAGGTTCAGGAGCAGTAGAACAGGAGCAGTAGACAGGAGCAGGAGCAGTCGGCACGAGCAGGAAGAAAGGCAGTCATTCGGCTATACGAGCAGGAAGAAAGGCAGTCATTTATCATTTTTCATTTGTCCATTTGGCAAACCGCTTGGTCTCACTCAACCACGATCCGCTATTCAAACTTTACGTCAAATGGCCAAATGAGAAATGCCAAATGATATATGAGAAATGATTCGCTCCTGCGCCTGTCTTTTCTAAACCTTTTCGCGACCGCTTGCGTACTCACACAGCACAAGATCATCAAGCAAAATCCTAAAATTCTGGACTCAAGGCAGGAATAATCATGGCAATGTCAGGGACAAGAAAGACAGTTCTCATCATAGGCGGGATTCTCGCGGTGCTGGTGTTGGTCGTACTCATTGGCGTCGCAGTTATTGTGTCGGCTTTTCGTAAGGGGGAACCGTCGATTCGGGACAACAGCGTCCTGGCCCTCAAGGTCGCCGGCACTTTACCTGATTACACACCGGACGATCCGTTCAAAAGATTTTTTGGCGGTCCTGAGCAGTCTCTCACCGGATTAGTGTTGCAGTTCAAGAAGGCAAAGGTCGACAAACGAATCAAAGCGATCCTGCTGGACGTGGACATGTCGGGTCTGGGTTGGGCCAAGGCTGAAGAACTACGCGACGCGATCGCGGATTTTCGCACGTCCGGCAAGCCCGTTTATGCCTATATCGAATTTGGCCTGAACAAGGAGTACTACATTGCCACAGCCTGCGACAAGATTGTTGTGCCGCCTCCTGGTGAATTGTTTATTACCGGACTGACTGCAGACGTCATGTTCTTCCGAGGCTCGTTGGACAAGTTGGGCATCTATCCGGATATTTTTCAGATTGGAAAATACAAGAGCGTCGGGGACATGTTCACACAGAAAAAGATGACGGACGCACATCGTGAATACGTTAACTCCCTGTTAGACGATCTATTCAATCGCTATATCGCAGGGATTGCCCAGGCCAGACATAAGAGCCCGGAAGATGTTCGAAAGTTGATCGATGATGCTCCTTACAACGCCGCAAAGGCCAAAGAGGTTGGACTGATCGATGAAGCGGTCTATCACGATGAGCTCGAGAGGGAGGTCAAGGCGAGTCTTGGTTACAAGGATTCCGATCAGGTTGTTCCGGTTAGAGCTTCCGATTACAGAGATGTGTCTCCCGAATCTCTCGGTCTAAACAAGGGTGAAAAAGTGGCAATGATCTACGCAACCGGAGATATCGGATCCGGACGGTCTGAAAACAGCCCTTCAGGAGGACAGTCAATTGGTTCCGACACTTTGGCCAGGGCGCTGACCGATGCTGCGGCGGACAAATCGATTAAGGCGATCGTTATGCGAGTTGACAGCCCGGGAGGCTCCGGGCTTGCGTCAGATATTATCTGGCATGCAGTGGACGCTGCCAACCAAAAGAAACCGGTCGTGGTTTCGATGAGCGACGTTGCGGCTTCAGGTGGTTACTATATCTCTGCGAGTGCGAGCAAGATCCTGGCCCAGCCTTCATCCATTACCGGATCGATTGGAGTTGTTGCCGGCAAGCCGGTGCTGAGAGGGCTCTACGACTGGTTGGGCATCTCAAACGAATACGTCTTGCGGGGGAAAGAGGCTGGAATGTTCCGCGAGACTGAGAAGTTTTCCGACGACGAGCGGGCCAAGTTTGAAGATTGGATCAAGACCACCTACTACAACGACTTTGTGCCTAAGGTAGCAAAGGGCCGGCACAAAGACCCTAAAGACGTTGATGCGGTCGGTCAGGGTCGCGTCTGGACTGGGGCACAGGCAAAGGATCGAGGTCTGGTAGATGAGTTTGGTGGTTTGGATCGCGCGATTGAAGTAGCCAAGCAGCTAGCCAAGATTCCCGCCGACAAAGGCGTCGAGCGAGTGATCCTGCCTTATCCGCAAACTTTCCTGCAGGAGTTGCTGAGTGGTGGCGACAACTCCAACACAAAGCTCGAACAACAGCGTGCGGTGCTTTCGGCATTGCCTGAAGATGCACGACGCGCCTTTCGCTACATGGCACTAATGGATCGAATGAAGAATGGCGAGTCGATGCTGCTGATGCCGTTTGATTTGCGGATCAAATGAGGTAGGAAAGTCAGTAGTCAGTAGTCAGTAGTCAGTTGTTCGTGTAGCCTTTCGAGTTCACCTCTACGGACCACTGACCACTGACCACTGACCACGGACCACGGACTACTGACTACGGACCAATTTTTTCCAACCCCGCCATGTAGGGCCTTAACGCCTCAGGAACGACCACCGAGCCGTCCTCTTGTTGATAGTTCTCCAAAACTGCAATCCATGTCCGACCGACAGCCAGGCCAGAACCATTTAACGTGTGGACGAACTCAGGTTTTCCCCCGCCTCCCCTGCGAAAGCGAATTTGCGCGCGTCGTGCCTGAAAGGCTTCGTAGTTTGAGCACGAGGAGATCTCCCGAAAAGTGTTCTGGGAAGGTAGCCAAACTTCTATGTCGTATGTTTTTGCCGAGCCAAAGCCCAGATCAGCTGTCGACAGCGCAACGACGCGGTAGTGAAGACCCAGCCGTTGCAGCACTGTCTCAGCATTGCGCGTCAGTGCTTCAAGTTCATCATAGGATTGTTCCGGCAAGGCATACTTGACCAATTCCACCTTCTCAAACTGGTGCTGTCGGATCACTCCGCGTGTGTCTCGGCCATAGCTCCCTGCTTCGGACCGGAAACATGGCGTATAAGCAGCCCATTTCAGAGGAAGTTGCGCAGCATCAAGTATTTCTTCACGATGATAGTTTGTCACGGGCACTTCGGCAGTGGGGATGAGGTAGAGTTCCCGCTCGTCGGCCAACTTGAAAAGATCTTCTTCAAACTTCGGCAGTTGCCCGGTTCCGAACAACGCCGCTTTGTTTACGATAAAAGGCGGCAATGTCTCGTGGTAACCGTGTTCGCGTGTATGTAAGTCGAGCATGAAGTTGACCAATGCGCGCTCGAGCCGTGCGCCTGCTCCATTCAGTATCGCGAACCGCGCCGCGGCGATTTTCGCGGCCCGCTCGAGATCAAGAATGCCGAGAGCTACTCCTAAGTCAACGTGGTCCACCGGCTCGAAAGCAAACTGCGGTTGCGTGCCCCAGCGACGAATCTCAACGTTGTCTGCTTCACTTTTGCCAAAAGGAACGCTTTCATGGGGAACGTTAGGAAGGGTAGAAAGCAGCTCGCGCATCTGCGCTTCCGTTTTGTCACGCAGTTGATCCAGCTCCGAGATGTGATCTTTCAGCGCGCCAACTTCCTTGCGCCGCGCTTCTGCCTCCGCCTGTTTACCTTCCTTCATGAGCGCGCCAATCTCACGACTGCTCGCATTACGCTGAGCGTTCAGCTGATCTGATTCCGCAATGACTCTGCGGCGTTCAGCATCGGCACGGGCGAAATCGTCGAGAGCCTGGACTGGGCCGCCGCGCGACTGAAGCGCAGCCCGGACCTTCTCAATATTTTCGCGCACATAGTTAAGATCCAGCATTGTTGTCCCTGTTAGCGTGTACTCAGATGTTCGGTTTAGTTGGAAATATAGTCGATCGTGGTTCGTGAGTGTAGCGGAGTGCGTGAGGCGATGCACATTTCACTTCTCGAAAGCTATATTGTCGACCACCACGGTACCTTTCTCCAGTGTGCATTTGTCGCAATGCACGCCCACCGTGACGGAAGTCAGCTTCTTGAGGACGTCCAGTTTGAGGTCCAACTGCATTGCCCATTCGGGCTGGTTGAAGGAGTCTAGCTTGAGTTTGTACGTATTGAAGCCCGGAGACACGCGAAAGGTTGCTGAGGGATACCCCGACTCGAGATTGGCACCCTGTCCGCGAGTAATGAGTTCGAGTCGTATGTATTGGGGGCCTTTGGCAAAGAGCCGAAACGTAATGAACTTGTAACCGCTCACGTCGTCAGCCACGAGTTTGCCGTCTTTCTCGGGCTCTCCGAACACCTCCATATTGACTCCCTCCCAGTCGTTTGGTATCCGCAGTTCGTAATCGAAGGCAGCAGCAATATCGTCCGCAGTCACTCGCGCGGGCGCGGGCGCAGGCGGATCTGACTTTTCAAGTCCACGGAATTGTGGCGAATTTGCCGGGTTCTGCGAATACCGATTCAATCGCGTCATACCACCCCGCTTACTGACGGGCCGTCCGTTCTGTAGGTTCTGGAAGTCGGCATAAACGAGCTTAGAGGCGTCCGACCCGGCTACCTTCGAAGCATCCTGGGCAAGGACCAAGCCGGCGACCACAAGGATTAGGGTCGCTAAGACCGCAGAACGGAAAAACACCATTCTCTTCATCGACGTTCCTCCGACATTTTTAGAGTAGTAACATCGTGAAATGCATGCAGCCGACCAAAATGATCTGAGCGACTCGTCGAGGGCCGTGAGACCTCCGCCGTTCGTGTGGCCCTCATCTTACCATCGACGGCTAAGCCACTGTCGACCGATCTGCAGAAAACAGGGGCTTGGTTTTGTGTTAACGCACGAAGTCTGCGGAAAGAAGTGAGAATCAAACCGATTGCACGTAAAAGAAGTTCACCGCAGAGTCGCCGAGAGCGCTGAGGAGGCGCAGAGAGTTGAAATAGCGACTAGGGCTTCTTTGGCGCCGCTTGAGGTTGTGGCGTGAGTTCATCCGGATCGCCCACCTCGGTAACCTTCACTTTGCTGCGGAACTTTTTGTAATCGTCGTAGCGCACAACCATGCGGATGTGCACTGATTGACCATTGGGAAAGTTCAGTTCGTCATCCGCGCTGGTGTAGGTCGGGAACCAGTAGCGTCCATCAATCTGCTGGCGCCAAGTCTCAAAAACAGGAAACCGTTGTTTGCCTTCTGGAACGCCCTTGCCACGCACTTTTACGATTTGGAGATCGTCCTGGTCTACCCAAACACGTCCTTGAAAGAAGCGTTCGCTCTCCTTTCTAGGCATTACTTTCGGCTCGACATCGAACACGTAGGTATCCAACTCGTCAATATGTTCTTTTCCAAGGTACCTAAAATTGTACTGTCCGATTTTCGACGCTTCAAGTGCGAATGGTTGGACGCCGCCAAGGTCCTCGAGATCTTCCTCCGTAAAGGTGACCTCGGTCAGCGTTGGTGGTGGGAAAAAAGTGATCTTTTCAAAGCGTTCGTCGTGGTCATCAAAAACAAAGCGAGAGGATCGATGGTATTCTCCGGTGACTTCTCCTCCGATTCCTATCGTTTCAATACGGGCATCGCGCTCAAACGCATACTCAGCTAGCGCGTGCCGAAACTCTGTCTCCTTGGCAGTAAAGGCGTAAATAATCTTGTCGATTTCTGCCTGACTGAGTTTTGCGGAGGATTCAGAGATTCCGGATGGCTCATTTCCTATTTGATGGTGTCCAAGCGTTGTTTGGGATTGAGCAGTCAAACCCGATATCGCGAGGCAGAGAGCCAGAAACATATAGATCTTCCTGAATGCGGACGTTTTCATTCGAATGAACTCCAGCGAACTAACTCGAAAAAGGGGAGCATTTCATTTCGTTGGATGCTGTTTGGGGCCCGTTCGACTTGCAAAGAATTTGTTAAGATGTTGCAAAGTATCACTAGGCAAAGGAACTCAATCGTGTCTGACCAAAAACCATTTACTGGACGCGTAGCAATCGTAACCGGCGCCACACGTGGTATCGGCCGAGCTATTGCCCTCGAAGTCGGCCGGCGCGGCGCCCACGTGGCTTTCAACTTTGCTAAAAGCGTGGAAGCTGCGGAAGGCTTGAAAGCAGAACTCGAAGGTCTTGGCTCTCGTGGACTTTCGTTCCAATGTGACGTCGGAAACACGGAAAGCGCCGCCGAGATGGTGAGGCAGGTGAAAGAGGAGCTCGGCCGTATAGACTATCTGGTCAATAACGCCGGCATCACGCGCGATAACTTGATTCTGCGCATGAAAGAAGCAGATTGGGACGAAGTGATTGATACGAATCTGAAAGGCGCATGGAATTTTGCGAAGGCCGCCTTGCGCGTCATGCTGCGACAAGAGGGCGGAGGCTCCGTGCTGAACATCTCTTCGATAAGTGGTGAAGTGGGAATGGCCGGGCAGTCAAACTATTCGGCTTCGAAGGCCGGAATGATCGGGCTGACTAAAGCCCTGGCGAAAGAAGTGGCGAGTCGCAAAGTGACGGTTAATGCACTCGCTCTAGGTTTGGTTTCCACCGAGATGGCCGGCGCACTTGACGAAAGTTATCGAGAAAAGATTCTGGCGCAGATTCCGCTTGGCCGGTTCGCCGAGGCTGAGGAGATTGCGCGGATTGCCTGCTTCCTGCTTTCTGATGACGCGCGCTATATCACCGGACAGGTGATTCAAGTGGACGGCGGTCTAGCGATGTAAGCAATTCGTAATAATGGACTCTTTACAAAGATTCGAACCCTCGAATTTAGTGACACTAATTTCTTGACTGAATGATCTGCGCTTAGTATTCTCCCGCCATCTTCATGGTCCTAATTCGTTGAATCGATCTCCCCCGATCGCAGAGGCCAGTGGCCTCACGGTCCGTTTTGTCACCCAATTCATCCGAAGGAGAAATAAGATGAACCGCACTAGACCACACGGTCTTTCCCTGGTGATAGTTCTCGTTTCAGGTATCGTTGCCCTGAGTGGCTGCGTGACCGAAGAGGGCAAGAGCCCAGTCACCGCAAACGCTGACAGTGGCAAGATACCCGTCACCACCACTTCAGAAGAGGCAAGAAAGGAATTCCTGCAAGGCCGTGATCTTTCGGAGAAGTTGCTCATACAAGACTCAATCCAACACTTTGATAAGGCAGTCTCTCTCGATCCAAATTTTGCTTTGGCAGAGTTGAGTAGGGCAAACGTCAGTCCGACAGGAAAAGAATTCTTCGAACACTTGAAGAAGGCTGTCGCTCTGTCAGACAGAGCTTCCAACGGCGAGAGGTTCCTCATTCTTGGCAACGAGGCTGGAGCAAATGGCAATGCAGCAAAGCAGAAGGAGTATTTGGAGCAACTCGTTGCGGCCTACCCAAAGGACGAGCGAGGTCATTTTAATCTTGGTGGTTATTACTTCGCACAGCAAGACATGACACAGGCGATTGATCACTACAGGAAGGCGACCGAACTCGCCCCCGCTTACTCGCCCGCCTACAACATTCTCGGGTATGCGTACCGGCAAAATGGCGATTATGCAAACGCGGAGCAGGCCTTCAAGAAATACATTGAGCTGATTCCCAACGATCCGAACCCTTACGACTCCTACGCTGAGTTGCTCCTCAAGATGGGTAAGTTTGATGATTCGATTGCCCAGTATCGGAAGGCGCTGGCGATCGATCCAAACTTTATTAACTCCTATCAGGGAATTGCCGCGGCCCTGATGTACCAGGGAAAGCCGGATGAAGCGGCCGCCGAGCTCCAGAAAATTACCGACAAAGCAAGGAGCGACGCCGAGCGCCGCACCGCATTGTTCGCTTTAACTGTTCTTGATATCGATGGTGGCAAGATGGAGAAGGCGCTGGAGGACGTGGACAAGCAATATACATTAGGGGAGAAGACTAACGATGTTCCCGCCATGACTGGTGACCTGCAACTCAAGGGAAACATCATGTTGGAAATGGGCAAATATGACGAAGCAAAAGCACTCTTCGAACGCGGCCTTAAGGCGACCGAAGAGTCGAACCTCTCGCAGGAAATAAAGGACAATACAAGGCTGTTTCAACACTACAATTTGGCCCGAGTAGGGTTGGGTAAGAAAGACATTGCAACTGCAAAGTCGGAGGCAGAAGTGTTCCGCAAAGGCACGGACTCGTTGAAGAACCCAGCGCAGACAAGGCAAGCTCACGAGCTGGCTGGAATGATTGCCCTGGAGGAAAAGGACTATGACAAAGCGCTGGCTGAGTTGCAACAGGCCAACCAGCAAAATCCTTACAACTTGTACCGTTTGTGCCAGGCCTATCAAGGAAAAGGCGACGTTGAGAAGGCAAAGGCCTTTTGCACGAAGGCAGCGGGCTTCAATTCTTTGCCGCAAATTAATCTTGCCTTTATCAGAACGAAGGCCGGAAAGATGTGAGAGGAATCGGCTATTTAATGCTTTTGACGCTGTCGGGTTTTGCGAAAAGCGAGTCAGGCAGTGTTTGGTTATACTGAATAGACTCGTAGTTGATGCGAGTTATCTGCGTGCCGTTAACGAAGTGGTCAATAACCCAGGGTGCTGTCACGCCGTCGATGATGATCGGCTTTTGCAGTCGATCCTCTTCTGTGGTTTCGTCCATATCTCCGCTGTCTGGGTTCTTGCGGTTGCGCTTGTAGATTATCTTGGCGGGCATTCCGTCCTTAGCGCCAAACTCGTATTCGACCCAAAAGCCGTCCGCGTACGTCAGACGCAGGGTTTCATTGCGTTTTGCCAGACCCGCTTCGCGGCGCCCAACATACACTACTTTTCCGCCTTCCTTCTGCCACCAGCCTCGCAAAAGACTTTCCACACTTGTCCGTATCCCACGTTTGAAATCTTCAATCTGCGGACCCTGCTGGTCAGAAATGTTTTTGGTGGCGCCATCGAAAAGCCAACCCGTACTGCCCACGTTGGTCTGAATGGTGCGAATTCCGCCGCCCGTAAATTCCGTTCGTTCGCGATCCGGATAAGAGATGTAGTCGAGGAACCGGGCGGGAAGCTGGGAAATACCTTCGTGGTAACTGGTGAAGAAACCACGGCCTACGATCGTGCGCACATTCAAGTAGTTGACGCCGCCCAAAACCTCAATCGCATGCTTGATAATCTGTTCCGATTTCTCATCCGCGGTTGAATCGGGTTTGGGGGTAACGGTTTGTGAGTTTACCGCAAGAGGCAAAAAGGCTGCGAGGTAAAGCAGCAAGACAATGCGACCAGGAAAACTACGGTCTATACGAATCCTCATAGGAGTTGAACGATAGCGTGTGGCAACCAGCGGATAGGGAAGAGAAGGGCTTCAATGAACCATTGAAACCCCGCAAGCCAGGCAATTTCGGAATTGACTAATTGAGTTCTGGATTACTACTGTCGGACGGCTTCACCACGGTCTCGCCGTTCTCTACATCAACTCGGAAGCTTGACGACTCTTTCCACATGCCGGTTATCGGCAGCTTGACCTTTTCATCAATGTGTCGCTTGAGAAATCGGGCGCCATAAGCGGTATTGAACCCCTTTTCGGTAAGCAGGTTTACGGCTGCTTCGCTGACCTCCACGGCTTTGCCCTGGCGCTCCATCTGTCGTCGCAATCTCTCGAGATATATCTTTGCTATCTGCCGCACCTCGTCCATCGTTAAAGGCGCGAAGACCACAATCTCATCAATGCGATTTCGGAACTCCGGAGAAAAGCGCTGCTCGGCTGCCTTCATCACCTCATTCTTTACGACACGGAAGTCTGATGCTGTTTTGGTCCCGAAGCCGAGTGGTTTCTCGACCTTCTTAAAACTGTCAGAACCGAGATTAGAGGTCATGATAATTATTGCGTCTGACAGATAGACCTTCTTGCCGCGCCCATCCGTCATCCAGCCTTCGTCAAACGCCTGCAGGAAAAGATTCATCAAGTAAGGCGAGGCTTTCTCGACTTCATCCAGCAGTAATACTGTGTACGGGTTTTCTCGCAACTGCTCAGTTAGAATGCCACCTCGTTCCGAGCCAACAATTCCCCGCGGCATACCAATCAGTTTCTCGATGCTCACCGTGCCGTCGCTGTACTCAGACATGTCGATGCGGACCATCTTGTGCTCATCGCCAAACATGAATTCAGCGACTGCCTTCGCCAGTTCCGTTTTACCAACACCGGTGGGACCAAGGAAAAGAAGCACGCCATCCGGTTTGTAATGCGACTCTTTGAGCGGTCCCTTGTTTAGCCGCAACCGTTGCGCGACTGCCCTGATCGCTTCTTTCTGCCCAATCACGCGACGACCAAGCATCGCTTCAGTCATAGCAAAACGATCGCTGGTATCGCGAAAGATCATATCGCGCGGAATACGCGACTCCTGCGAGATCACCTCGATCACATGCTCGGGTTTGACCACCATTGTTTGCGGTTCATTGATTTCCACTTTGACGGCGGCCGTGTCGAGCCAGCCAATTGCCTTGTCCGGCAGATGAAGATTGCGGATGTACTTCGGCGCCATTTCCAAGGCAGTGTTTATGGCGTCGTCCGAAATCTTGACCGAGTAGTTCTTTTCCAACCGAGGACGAATGCCCAGCAGTATTTCCCGCGTTTCGTTAATCGATGGCTCGACCACTTTCACCGTACGGAAGCGACGAGCCAGTGCCTCATCTTCCGCGATGTACTCCTTATACTCTGAAATTGTGGTAGCGCCGATAATCCGCATGTCGCCCCGCGCCAAGGCTGATTTGAACATGTTCGCTGCGTCCGAAGATGTTCCCAATGCTGCTCCGGCACCGATGATGGTATGGGCTTCGTCGATAAACAGGATTAAATTATCGCGTTCTTTCACCTCGTCGATGATGCCTTTGATCCGTTCTTCAAACATGCCGCGCAACATGGTGCCGGCGACAATGCCACCCATCTGCAGTTGCACTATGTGCGAACCACGCAGCCGAGCAGGCACTTTTTCCGGTTCCAGTTCGATCAATCGTGCCAGACCCTCAATGACCGCCGTCTTGCCTACGCCAGGTTCGCCTACGAGCATTGGCGAATTCGCGCGCTCGCGGTGACAGAGGATCTCGACGATCTGTTGAATTTCTTTTTCCCGTCCAATTGTCGGCGGGATCTTATCCGCACGCGCCAGTCGATTCAGTGACACACCGAAATGCTTGAGGTAGGGAGGCAGCTCAAATTTCTTGCGATTTTGCTCTTCTTCCTGTTCGCGCTTTTGCACCTGGGCGCGCACGTTTTCTACGACCGCTTCGGGATTCGCGCCCATGGTTCGCAGCACATCAACAAACAGACTGTCGTGATTCGATAAGGCTTCAAAAATATCCGTAGCTTCGATTGTTTTGCGTCCCTGTGTCCGGGCGCGCTCCATGGCTCGCTTGAAAAGATCCGTAGTGTCAGGACCGATGCGAAAACCTTTTCCCACGTGCTGCTGCCGGCTGCTGCCGAGCCGCTTTTCAATCGCCATTTTCACAACTATGGGATCGAGCGATAGGTCGCGCATTGCGGAGTTAAACATATCAGGCTCTTCCATTGTCAGAGCCTGCAATATATGTTCGACCGATACGAAGTTCTGATCGCGTTTTCGCGACTCGTTCAGTGCATGCTCAAGGACGCGCTGACCGCTGTCGCCAAATTTGTCTTTGTATGAACCCAAGTCAACCATATTTTAATTAGCACTGTCGCAAGAATTCCATTTCCGATGTTTCGGCGACAGCAACCTCAACTTTCCAACGGCCAAGAATCGTTTGACCTAACCGCTGGTTAGATGTCATCAGAATAAGCGCCGTTGCGTTTCAATGCAATAACTAATCCCCGGAGGAGATTCCAAGCAAATCTCCTGCCACTTAGGCTCCCCAATTAATAATTATTGAGAATAATGAGAAGTAGTGTTGTTAATAGTCGTAATCGTCACCACCTGGCATAGCGGGAGTGGCCTTCTTCGGTTCAGGCAGCTCGGTCACGGCAGCCTCGGTGGTCAATAACAGACCCGCGATTGACGCCGCATTCTGCAGGGCGGTCCGGACAACCTTGGTGGGGTCGATTATTCCCGCTGCCACAAGATCCTCGTATTTTCCAGTAACAGCGTTAAATCCTTTGTTTCCTTTTAGCTGTTGAACTTCTCCGACTACGATAGCTCCGTCTATTCCCGCATTCTCCGCTATTCGTCGTAGCGGTTCCTCTATGGCCCGCCTGACAATTCTGATGCCGGTGACCACGTCGGGCTCGTCTGCAGAATAGTCGTCGAGGACCTTTGCTGCTCGCAGGAGAGCAACGCCGCCCCCCACAACAATGCCTTCTTGCGCGGCAGCCTTCGTTGCGTTTAAGGCGTCTTCGACTCGCATTTTGATCTCTTTCATCGCGGTTTCAGTGGGCGCTCCCACCTTTACCACGGCCACGCCGCCGGCGAGTTTGGCCAGTCGTTCCTGTAACTTTTCCTGGTCATAATCTGACGTCGTGTCTTCGATCTGCTTCCTGATGGCTGCCACGCGGCCTTGAATAGCTTTCCGGTCGCCCCCACCTTCGACGATTGTCGTGGTTTCCTTGTCGACGATGGCGCGCTTTGCGGAGCCCAGGTCGGAGACCTGAACGTTCTCGAGCTTTATACCCAGATCTTCAGTAATTACACGGCCGCCAGTCAGGATCGCAAGATCTTCGAGGATGGCCTTTCGTCGATCGCCAAACGCGGGGGCCTTAACTGCGCATACTTTGATCGTTCCCCGCAGTCGATTGACCACGAGGGTGGCAAGTGCGTCACCGTCAACATCCTCTGCGATAATCAGCAATGAGCGACTGGCGCCCACTGCCTGTTCCAACAACGGCAGCAGGTCGCGCATTGCCGAAATCTTCTTTTCATGGAGCAGTATGAGAGGTTCGTCGAGCACAGCCTCCATGCGATCGGGGTTGGTAACGAAATAAGGCGACAGGTAGCCACGATCAAATTGCATACCCTCCACAATTTCGAGCTCAGTTTGGAGCGTCTTCGATTCTTCGACCGTCACTACACCGTCTTGCCCCACTTGTTCCATTGCGGCGGAGATGAGCTTGCCAATTACATGATCGTTGTTAGCCGAGACGGTAGCGACATTGGTTAACTCTTCTTTGCCCTTCACTTTCTTAGAAAGGTGTTCAAGTTCCGCTACGATCTGGTCCGTAGCCAGCTGAATGCCACGCTGCAATAACATCGGATTTGCACCGGCTGCGACATTCCTAACGCCTTCGCGGAAGATTGCCTGCGCGAGCACGGTCGCGGTCGTGGTGCCATCGCCCGCTTTGTCGTTAGTCTTGATCGCAACCTCGCGCACCATTTGCGCTCCCATATTTTCGTACTTATCTTTTAGTTCGATTTCTTTGGCTACCGTTACACCGTCTTTTGTAATCGTGGGAGAACCGAATTTTTTTCCTAATACAACGTTCCGACCCTTTGGACCAAGCGTCACGCGCACAGCGTTCGCCAGTATGTTTACCCCTTGAAGCATTGCACTGCGGGCTTCTTCTCTAAACTTAATTTCTTTTGCGGGCACTCTTGTTTCTCCTTAGGAGGATTTGTGAAAACTATTATTGCGAATCACGGGCTTTTTTTGCCTGCCCGGAAGCGTGTCCAACTTTCACGCGAGCCGGACGAAGTAAGCGATTACCAATTCTGAAACCTCGGCTATATTCTCCGATCACTTTCCCTTCCATCTCCGGTTCAGCTTCGGCAGTGTCGACCGCTTCATGCAGTTCTGGATTGAATTGTTCTCCGATGGATGGGACCGTCTCTACGCCGGCATTACTAAGCGCGTTTTCAAAGCTCGCAGCAATTCCACGTATTCCCTCCAACATCGCTTCCAACTGGGCGCCGCCGGCGCCAGCCTCGATCGCCCGGTGCAGATCATCCATTGCAGGAAGCAGAGAGGTTATGAAAGTCGCCTTCTCAGCCGCGGCGCGTTCATCAGCAGCGCGATTCAAGCGTTGCCTTGTTTCGTCTGTCTCTCGCTGCAGCTGCTGACGCAACTGCTCAAATCGTGACTGGATTTCGAGTGCTTGTCTCTCAGCCGCTTTCGTTCGGTTCTCGAGTTCTTCTACATAAGTCGGTTTCAGATTTGGCCGTTCGACTTCGGAGTTCGATTGCTGAGCGCCATCCTCATCCAGGTAGACACGGCGTCGGTCAGTCACCCGAATCTCATTTTCGGCTTCTTCACCATTTTCCAGCTTCCGCTTCGTGTGTTCCATACTACCCCTTTTGGTCCCTTACTCACTGAAGGTCCTTCAGATTTTAGGAAATCTTTATCTTAACTCGCTGCGCCTTTTGTTCTTTGCGCTTGGGTAACGTTATTTGCAAAACACCATCTTTGAATTCAGCCGAAATTGCAGCGGTATCGACAGAGCCGGGAATCGTGAAGGTACGAAGAAAACGTCCTCGTGGACGTTCGCACACTTGTTGGGGTGGTTCGGCCAGCAATCGGGTGCCCTTAACTATCAGGTGACTCTCATCAACATTGATTTCCAATGCCGTTCGATCAATGCCTGGCAGATCCATTGCGACTAAATAATTCTCCTCGGCTTCATAGATGTCCGCGTCCGGGGTCCAGTCGGCGCGTTCAACCGGGTCTCCCGCCTTGGACTCGCCGCGAACTCGACGCTGTGTCGCATCTTCAAAGAGCCTGTTCATTCGATCTTGCAAGTGCATTAAATCCTGCAAGGGATTCCATTGTTGTGACATAGCCTTGTAATCCACCTCTTAACTTAACTGGCATCCAGCGCTGACCGTGTCATGCCGCAACAGCCGCAGCTTCAGTTTGAAACTCCATCTTGTCCCCGCCGGCTGTTAACTTTATCGTTTGCCCCGGCAAGATCTCACCTCGCAAGAGCTTCACTGCCAGAGGGTTCTGAATAAGGGTTTGAATCGCTCGTTTGAGTGGACGTGCCCCGTAGCTCGGATCATATCCCACGCTGGCCAAAAGCTCTCTGGCCGATTTATCCAGAACCAGCACAATGTTTCGTTCTTTCAACATCTCGCGCAGCCGCTCCAGTTGCACATCGATAATTTGCGCAATTTGGTCACGCGACAGCTGATGGAAGATAACGACGTCGTCAATGCGATTGAGGAACTCCGGTTTGAAATGCGCGCGCAATTCTTCCAACACAGCTTCACGAACCTGCTTTTCGTCGCCTTCCGCTGCCTGGATTTCGCGTGATCCCAGATTCGATGTCATGATCAGAACAGTGTTCTTGAAATCCACGGTGCGACCTTTGGAATCAGTGAGCCGGCCATCGTCAAGAATTTGTAACAGCACGTTGAAGACATCAGTGTGCGCTTTTTCGATCTCGTCAAAAAGCACGACCGAATACGGGCGCCGACGCACGGCCTCAGTCAGCTGACCGCCTTCCTCATAGCCGACGTAGCCTGGTGGTGCTCCAATCATTCGCGCCACTGCGTGCTTTTCCATGTACTCAGACATGTCAAGACGAATCATTGCTCGTTCATCGTCAAAAAGGAATTCGGCCAGCGCTCGCGCGGTCTCCGTTTTTCCAACTCCAGTGGGACCGAGAAAGATGAATGAGCCGACTGGTCGATTAGGATCCTGGAGGCCTGCTCTCGCGCGTCGCACCGCATTGGCAACCGCCGTCAAAGCTTCTTCCTGCCCGATCACCCTTTGACTCAGACGCTCTTCCATCGTTACAAGCTTCTGCATCTCGCCTTCGAGCATCTTGGAAACCGGAATACCAGTCCACTTGGCAACTACCTGGGCCACGTCCTCTTCGTCGACTTCTTCCTTCAGCATGACTCCATCCTGTTGGAAGGCGGCAAGCTTGTCTTGTTCAACCTTGAGACGTTGCTCCAGCTCAGGAATCTTGCCGTATTGGATCTCGGAGGCACGGGCCAGGTCACCGGCGTTGCGCGCCTGATCCAGTTGCAGCTTGAGCTGTTCGAGTTCGGCTTTGGCGGTCCGCATATGCTCGATGGCTTCTTTCTCAGACTGCCACTTGGCCTTCATTCCGGACGAGGTTTCTCTCAGATCGGCGATGCGTTGCTCGATCTCTCTTAACCTGGCTTTCGATTTTTCATCCTCTTCTCGTTGCAGCGCCTGCCGTTCGATCTCCAACTGGATGATTTCCCTCTCGAGTTGGTCAATTGCTTGGGGAAGAGAATCGATTTCAATGCGCAGTCTCGAAGCAGCCTCATCAATCAAATCGATTGCCTTGTCCGGCAGGAAGCGGTCAGTTATGTAACGATGAGATAGAGTTGCGGCTGCCACGATTGCAGAGTCTTTGATGCGAACGCCATGATGAACCTCATAGCGCTCTTTCAAACCGCGCAAGATGGCAATCGTATCTTCGACCGTCGGCTCGCCGACGTAAATCTGTTGAAAGCGCCGTTCGAGCGCCGCATCTTTCTCAATGTATTTCTTGTATTCGTTAAGCGTTGTGGCGCCGACACAGCGGAGGTCTCCGCGAGCGAGAGCCGGCTTCAACATATTTGAGGCGTCGATAGCGCCTTCGGCTGCCCCTGCCCCTACCAGAGTGTGCAGTTCGTCAATAAAAAGAATGATTTGTCCTTGCGCGTTCTCAATCTCTTTCAATACCGCTTTGAGCCGGTCTTCAAACTCACCACGATACTTTGCGCCGGCGAGCATCGAACCGAGATCCAGGCTGACGAGCCGCTTGTTGCGCAGGGTTTCGGGAACGTCGCCTGAGATTATTCGTTGGGCCAATCCCTCCACGATGGCGGTTTTGCCGACACCAGGCTCACCAATTAGAACGGGATTGTTTTTTGTGCGCCGGGAAAGAACCTGGATCGTGCGACGTATCTCGTCGTCACGACCAATTACCGGATCCAGCTTTCCCTGTCGAGCAAGTTCGGTAAGATCGCGTGCATACTTCGAAAGGGCCTGGTAGTTTTGCTCAGCATTTTGGTCGGTGATGCGCGAACCGCCACGCATCTGCTCAATTACCTTCAGCAGGTCATCCGCCTTAACGCCATGCTGACGAAGAATCTTTCCTGATTCGCCCTCTTTCTCCTCAGCAATCGCAAGCAGCAGATGTTCGGTCGAGACAAACTCGTCCTTCATGTTATCTGCTTGCTTTTGGGAAGCTGTGAATATTTGAGTTAAGCGTGGACTGAAATATTGCTGGCCACCCTGCACCCGTGGAAAACGAGCGACCGCAGCCTGAACGTCATTGAGGACAACAGTCACGTTGGTTCCGAGCTTGCCCAGAACGGGCCTGACAATTCCTTCCGGTTGTTCAAGCATTGCGATCAGCAGATGCTCAGGTTCAACCTGTTGATTCTGGTTTCGCTCCGCCAGTTCAATTGCCGCCTGGATTGCTTCCTGGCCACGTAATGTAAACTTATCTAAACGCATTGTTCCTGATTATAATTCCCGCCATGTCAGATTTTGAGCGGGATTGACGCCCGAAGAAATTCTCGAGCGCAACCCCGCCTTAATCATTGTCTAGGTCGAGATTAACGTCCGCCGGCTGCTGTCGACTTCCCGCTCTCGGCCTTTGTTTCGATCGTTTTGGGAGTCGCGCTCGTCCCTTCACCACTCACCTCGATGCGCCGAGATTTAGCTTCTTCCCGCTTCGGAAGTGTCACACGCAGAACACCGTTTCGATATTCGGCGGTTGCGCCTTCCGCGGAGACGGTCTGTGGCAAGGTGAAAGAACGGGTGAACGAACCGTATGACCGTTCCACTCGATGGTAGTTATCGGCATCGTCCGTTTTCTCAAACCTACGTTCGCCACGCAAAGTGATAACGTTGTTCTCGATCGTCAGATCGAAGTCTTCCTGCTTCATTCCAGGCAACTCCGCCTCCAACACAATCTGGTCCTTATTCTCGTAGATGTCTACGCTGGGACTCCAGGCACCGCGACCGATACCCTCGTCGCCGAAAGAGCGGTTAAGATTGGTAGAGAACAGACGGTTTACTTCCTCTTGCAGAGTTCGCAGGTCCCGAAACGGGTCATATCGAACAATACTCATGACAATCTCCTCCTTATGTTCCTTGTAGAGATCTCAGCCGCGTCCTCTTTAATACTAAACTGAACCGGACTGGCTGAGCGTCTCGCCATAATAAAGATTGAGTATGATGCTGTCAAGTCCAGCAGCAAAGGGCAAAGTACTGAGTAATTGTGTATAGAAGCAGCCCTAAGTCCACCCCCGAAAAGGGTTGGATGGTTCAAATCCAGCGTAAGAGTCGCGTCTGTAAGTTTGGATCTGAACTAATCCGATAAGTTCATGTAGATGGAGGCGTGGCTGGGTAAGCCTCGAACAAAGCCGAAGAAGCGGGGTCAAGCGAGGCCGAAGAACCGTTTGATAGCTGATAAGATTCCGGCCGACTCGGTAGGGGCGGAGGAGGGGTCAGTTTGAGCTGCCAGGCCCTGCCGGCGTTCAGCCATTATGAAGCTGAGCGATTCCACCAGATCGGGATTGGTATCGAATACAGTCTTCATCGCCGCATGCCCAATCTCGAGCACTTCGGTTTCTTCCATGGCTATGACATTTGCGGTGCGAGGTTCACCCGTAAAGAGCGCCATTTCGCCAAAGAAGTCGCCTTCATTGAGGGTTGCAACCGTGCGGGGCCGGCCATTCTCATTAATCTGCACACGCACTCGTCCATTGTGAACGACAAACATCGATGAGCCTGGTTCTCCCGCGCGAATAACTGTTTCCCCGGGGGCGAACACATGGCTAACTGCGGCCTGCGCAAGCACGCCGGTCTCGTCGGCTGATAAAGGAGCAAAGATGTCTACGGCTGCAAGTCTCTCGATGATTGCTCCTCCATCGCCTTCGAGAACGCCAGGCTTCGGCTTGCGTTCGACGTGCAAGGTGCGAGTGGGGAAAGCAAAGTTTAGTCCTGCCCGGCGGAAGGCATACCAGATTCTTTGACGGACAAGCGCGTCCGTGTCGTTGTATTTAGCATAGTCGTCAAGCCAATACTTCACCTCATATTCGACTCCGTTATCGCCAAGGTTGCGGATGCGCACAATCGGAGTCACTCTTTGCGAAACGTTATCTGCCTCGCGCACCGCTTCCCTTACTACATGAATAGTTTTCGCCGGGGAGTCGGCATACAGAGTGTTGAAGTAGACGATGCGGGCATTCAGGTTTTCTCGCGGGCCGACTTCGATCGGCTCCTTCGCAGCCGTGCTGTTGTTAATGATCACAACGTGATTTGTAAAGGTCCGGATCTTTATTGCTCGCCACGTTATTCCTTCGACAACTCCGGTGTGACGCTGAACTCCAACGGTAATAACGTCACCGACTTGAAATGGCCGATCAGCTTGTAATGAGATTCCGGAAAAGAAGTTTCCCAAGGTGTCTTGCAGCGCCAACCCGAAAATTACGCCAAAGATTGCCGAGGTCGTGAACAGTGCGCCCAGATTGACGTCGGGAAAATATGAATTGAAGGCGATTAAGAAAAAAATAGTAAAGGCAATGATCGTAAATACATTGCGAACAAGTGTGGGCGCCGCAAAGCCACTGCGAAGCCGAAACGTCAGTCCGAATATTAGGGAATTGAGCGCACGGACAAGAAGATAAGCCACGACTCCAATCAAGATTAATTTTAGGACGTTTATTATCGTATTAGGGTCAGGGTGTGCGCCCATTCGCTCGCTGAGCAGGGCGTTGAGGTTGGGCGAAAAATGCCAAAGGAGATAGGTTAACAGCGCCGCTATCGCTGTTGCTACACAAAACAGGAGGAAATTATTGGTGGAACGAGGACGACTCATTTGCTAACGACATCCTCAAGTTAAGGTTCGAAAAGCCAGAGCTATTCTTTTATCACCGATACGTGGATATTGACGAGAACAAAACGACGGTTGCTCTACCGGATGATCACGACCGCAATAAGCCGGGAAAGATAGTGATCAGGATGAACACCAGTGATAAGCAGGTCACAATGATCACGGTCAACCACGCGGCAAGATTATATAACGGTCCGTTAACGTGACTGCCCATCAGGTCGCGGCTATTCACCAGCCGTAGGACCGCAAACAAGACGATTGGTAGAAGAAGGCCATTAATCACCTGGGTCACCAGCAACACTTGAATTAGTGGCAGGTTCGGAATGACAGCAATGGCCGCGCCTACGGCCACAAGAAAAGTAAAGACTCCAAGGAAGATTGGTGCTTCACGAAAACTTCGAGAGACACCTTTTTCAAAACCGAGAGCTTCGCTGATCGAATAAGCTGTTGCCAAAGGCAAGACTCCGGCTGCCAACATTGAGGCGCCAAACAGTCCGATACCGAACAGCGTCTCCGCATACTTACCAGCAAGAGGACTCAACGCACGAGCAGCGTCTGCCGCACTTGCCACATGAAATCCCGACTTGTAAAGCGTTGCCGCTGTCGATACCACGATGAAGAACACAACCAGGTCGGAAAAGATCACGCCCACCCAAATATCGAGTTTTGTTTTCCAGTAGTCTTCGTCCGTCACCCCCTTTTCGACGACCGACGATTGCACATAAACCTGCATGTAGGGTGAGATCGTGGTACCAACGATCGCCACGAACGTGAAGAGAAACGCCTGTTCAAATTTGAAAGAAGGTTTCACCAGACCGATGGCAACCGCGCTCCAATCAGGATGTGACAAAAACGCAGACGCGATGTATCCCAGAAAGACGAGCGACATCAACAGAAAAGCTCGTTCGACTCTTTGATAAGATCCTTTCACAACCAGCCACCAAATCATTCCCGCGGCAACTGGAACCGAAACGAAACGGGGTATCCCAAACAGTTCGGTCGCCGCCGCAATACCGACAAACTCCGATACAGTGACACCTGCATTTGCTATAAGCAGGGCAAGCATTACCAGAGCTGTCCAGCGAACACCAAAACGTTCGCGAATCAGATCGGCGAGGCCTTTTCCAGTGACGGCGCCCATGCGGGCACACATCTCCTGAACAATACCCAGGCTGATAGTAATGGGGATAAGGATCCAGAGGAGAGTATAGCCAAAATCTGCGCCAACTGAGGCGAAGGTGGCGATGCCGCCCGCGTCGTTACCGGCGTTAGCCGTGATCATCCCGGGCCCGAGAATCGCAAGGTAGGCCAGCAGACGCTTCCGTCGCGCGACAGTGCGACGGACCCCACGCGCGCCGCGCCGTAAGAATCGCTGCCCGGCAGTTCGAACTTCTGCGCGCGGTTCTTCCACTTGGAGGTTCTCCGTCGCTCATACAGTTTAAGATTTGCGATTGTAGACTTGAAAATCCCAGGATCGAAAATCGCAAAATGCAAACTAAAATCAACTAAATAATCTCGGCAGACGCTGGCGCCAATCCTTCGGCAGAAGAATTTCCATTGCGTCGTCGACTGTAATGATCCCTAGAATGTCGCCTCCCTCGTCTACCACCGGCAGTGCGAGCAGATTGTATTCCGCGATCCTGTGCGCCACTTCGTTTGCCGGCTCATCCGCAGTTGCTTTCTGGAACTCAGTACGCATCATGTCTTCCAGTGGCATGGACGGGTCTGCGAGAATCAGACTACGTAAAGCGATAACGCCCATAAGCTTCCAGGAGTTCTCCGCTTCGACCACGTAAAGGTAGTAAATCATGTTTGGCGTTTCCGCCATTTCACGCAAACGCGCCAGCGCCTCGCCGACGGTGAGTTCGCGCGGTAGTGTGACGAACTCCGTAGTCATTAGTCCGCCGGCAGTGTCATCTTCGTAAGGCAGTAGCTCCGCAACATCGGCTTGCTCCTCGTCTTCCATCAGACCCAGGAGTTCCTCGGCCTTTTCTTCCGGCAGGTCGCCTAAGACATCGGCGGCCTCATCGGGAGACATCCACTCAAGAATGTCAGCTGCGCGCTCCTGGTCCATATCACCGAGGATGCGCGCCTGACGTTCCGCGGGCATCTCTTCCAGTGTTTCTGCCGCAGTCTCATCATCCAGCGATTCAACGACTTCAGATCCATGGTGATAGGAAAGAGCTTCAGCCAAACGCGCGATTTCGACCGGATGAAGACGCGCCAGCTTGTCGCTTGAAGATTTCAATTGGACAGTTGCCGCATCCGTCGCGAGATACCCGACGTCGGCCCAATCGAGCACCTCGACCGGTTTTCTCGTTCCCACAAATCCAGGAGGGGCAAGCCGCCTCCAAAGACCCTGCAGACTTACGTCAGCGCCAGTAACTCGCCATTGGCCGGCCGCCTCAATTATTTGGACATCGTTGACTCGCACTACGCGCTTGCCGTCCACATCGATCAGTTGCTTGTCGAGTACATCGCGTGCCAGCAACACCTCGCCCTCGCGGCGGACAAACGGTCGCAAGTCAAGGATATCGGAATTCAAACGCACACCTTGTTCGTTCAAGTCAGTCATACGCCAACGCGAAAGGAAAAAATCGCGCCGGCGATAACGGGCAACCAAGCCGGACACAGGTGGGTGGTCGTCGGAACCGAGCCGAACGATTACGTCCTTGACAATTGCCACACGCTCATCCTCGAGATCGCGGATAGGGCGACCCAACAACTGAGACAGATAAAGCATTAACTAATACACCTGCAGGTTGTAGAGACTTTGCCTTTGCATCATAACATGACAAACGAGCCATTCTGGAGAGTGGTGGAAGGCCGTTGCGGAATACTCGCGGCTCACTTGCCGCGAACACTTTTAAGGAAGGTTAGCGCAGATTCCATAGCGCGGTCGCGATGTGAGTAGACATCAACCCGCGTGAGTTTAATCATCTCATCAGGCGGTATGCCGGCGCCTTCGATCCTTAAACCAGCAGCCGTCCGATAGTCAAATTCGCTGACATCGAGAACCCCCCCATCAGGTAAGGAATGCCGGTTTCGAATAGCGAGGACACAGCCGCAGGTTTGCCTCCCGATCACTTTCACCTGCCCTTTTGTTCGCAAAGCTTCGACCAATATCTCCGCTGCGCTTGATGTGTTCTCACTGGTCAGCACAACTAAAGGAAGATTGGTTTGCCCCAATGGTGCTGCAGGCCAAAGCAACTTGGTATCGGTGCGCAGCTCAAAAGAGGCGCCCGAACGATCAGCAAAGCGCCCCAGATTGATCCCGTCTCCGAGAAAGGCAGAAGCAACATTGGCCATCGCTTCTGCGTCGCCGCCCCCGTTGGCTCGCAAGTCAAGAATGATCCCGGTCATGCCCTTAAGGACTCTTGGGAGCGCTCGGGCAAAATCCAGGGCCACAGTTTGAGTGAAGGCTTCAATATCGATGATTGCGAATTTCCCTCTTTGTTGGAAATGAAGCCCAAGGCGACGCTGAGACCAGTGGCGTTGGAAAACTGCTGACTTGGTCTTTCCGTCACGATCTTCCCAGGCTACTTTGACTGAGGTAGTCGCTGGGCCTTCCAATAGACTGGCAACTGCTCGAAATCTCGCTGAATCTTCAGATGGTAAGATCCATGAATTCTGAAGGCGTCGTTCGATGAGGTTTGCGGCAGGAGCCTCATCGATCTTCACAATCACGTCTCCCGCCCGAACGCCCGCGCGGTCCGGCGAAGACTTTGGTTCAACTTTCACGACCGTTGGACGAGCATCAACTTCGTGAATAGTCAGTCCAACAGTTACAAATCGAGGGTTCCACCAGTCAAACTTCTCGTCCGGTGAATACACGCGGGTGTGGGCGTCCTTGAGTGACGAGATCATCTGACGTAAGACCTCGTAAAACTCCAGAGTGTTTGCAGCCTGCGCGGCCGCTGAACGGAAAGTCGTGCGCTTCTTATTCCAATCGATGCCGCGAAAGGACGGATCGTAGTACCGCTCTTGAATCGTTTCCCATACATCATCAAAGACTGCCAAACGACCTTCGCGAGTTGCGGTCGAAACGAGGGAGGCGTCGTCAGTTGTCGCGCGGGAGAGATTTGGATGTAGGGAAAGAACAATACTTAACAGGAGCAGACCAACCATGAAAGCGCAGACGGAGAAAAAGGCGGTAGCGCGATTCGCCCGCGACGCTTTGCTGAGGTCTTCAGATTTCCTTTTTCCCAACTTACTCATTTCGGTGGTTTGCGAAAGTTATAGCGCAGGAGAACGCGCATTGGGACAGCTATCCCATTGCGCATCGCCGGAAAAAAATGTAATTGCCGCACTGTGGCAACCGTTGCTTCATCCAACCCGAAACCGGCCCAGCGCGCAATCTGGACCTGGCCCACCTCCCCGTCCGCGCCGATATCGACCAGGACATCCACGGAACCTTCCGCGTCGGCGCGAGCCGCGCTCTCTGGATATTCAGGTCGCAACCGACGATATGGTCTCGGCAACTGCAGCCCCGGTTCGCCACTGGCCTTATTCTCGTCCGGAGCGTCTTCAAAGACGACCGTGTTTGCGTCGTTTGCGATGACACGTTGACTTCGTTCGTCTTCTTGCGCCCGTCGCATCGCAACCAAACAACGATGATGGGTCTCCGGGCCGGCGAGTTGAGAAAGCAGAAGAGCCTCCGCTGCCGGCACGGTGCTCGCCTGAAAGCTGGGACGATCCCAGAAAACGAGCCTGCCAGTGCGAGAGCTAATCATGAGTAGCGAACAATAAGACTCATAGTAGATTGGGGAACTGGAAGGAGAGCGTCGCAAAGTCTGGGCGTCTCCAATGATATAAAAATCCGAGGCGATCGCGGCTCCAAGATCCCGTGCCTCACTTACGGACATATTTAGCGAACCTTCATAGCCGACACCTCGAGCAGCGGCGCGGACCAGTTCGGGATCGAAGAGTAAGACTTCGCGCTCGGACCTAAGACTCGTTCGTAGTCTTTCCGCCGCGAGTCTTGAGAAGTTCGAATTGCCGAAATCCAGAACGCTAACACCCGTAGGACGCTGATTTGGCCATGCGCTTGAGCTAGAGAACCAAGCAGTCACGAGGCAGAAAAGAAAAAAAACGCGACCAACACGTTTTCGCCGCGAAGGCTTGTATTGTCCTCTTTTGTTCATTTCGATCGATTCAACAACTGCTGCTTTGACTAAGGACAGGGAGAACTACGCGCTCAAGATGATTGTGGCGGTTATCCATCGCTGCTCGCTCCAGTAGGTTCCTTATTTGAATCGCTATCGTGATATAGGGCGTAGACCTCGCTTTTTACTTCCGAGGGGAAGCAGACCCGGTGCAATTCGTAACCGTGCTGAAGACCGCGTACGACATTGCTAACCTCACTTATCTCCTGTATCTGAGGACGGGCGTAGCCGGTCTGAACGTAGATCCGAGTCTTAGGTTCAGTCTCGCGCGCTGAATAGTAATTGTAGTAAGGAACGTCGCTGGCACGGTCTTCGATGAAGTAGTAATCAGGATCGAAACCTGCGCGCACAACAGAATTTCGCGCTGCAGATAGAAACTCGGCCCGCTCTGATATGGGCATATCGAGATCGATTGCTTTGAAGAGCCGGCGTGCTATGAAGCGCCGACTGAGATCGCCGAGAATGGCATCATCGGAAGTTTGCCATTGCTTAACGTGAAAAATGATGTCGGAATCATCAACCTGCAAATGGTCGGTAATGGTTAGCGGTTCCCGTCGGAGGATTTTTTCAAATGCCGTACCTTCGGCGTGCCAGACCTCCTTACCATCTGTGAGCAGTTGTAGAGCGCGGCGAATAATCGACCGCAACACGGCCTCTGCAGATCTCAGGGTGCGATGAAAATAAACTTGTCGGAACATGTAGTAGCGCGCCTGAAGATATTCCTCGACCGCGTAAAGCCCGCGCGCTTCCACGTAAATTCGGTCAGCCTCTTCGTCGATTGCCAGCGCATTGATAATCCACTCGAGATCGTAAATACCATACTTGGCTCCGGTCATGAGTGAATCACGTAACAGATAGTCCATACGATCTACGTCCAGTTGCGATGAAACAAGTTGGCCCAGAGCGGATGGTTGAAACTTTCCCTCGATAATTGACGCGACCTTGAGCGGCAGCTCAGAAGAATGAGAGCGAAGCAGTGCTCCAACCTCAGTCTGTTCACTCAGTAGCACTTGCACTGTCCAGCGCTCGTGATGAAAACCCAGAACCTTCTCCATTACGTGAGAGAAGGAGCCGTGGCCCACATCATGAAGCAAAGCGGCAGCCCGCGCCGCCACACGATCCTTTTCTGCAATGGAGTGTCGTTCACCGAGCCGATCCAGAACCCGAGTCATTAAGTGGAAGGCACCGAGCGAATGTGTAAAGCGCGAATGCTCTGCTCCCTGATAGGTATAAAGACCCAGGCCGAGTTGTTTGATGCGTCTTAGTCTCTGAAACTCCTGAGCATCAATCAAACGCATCATCAGGTCACCTTCGTCCGTATCAGTCTGCAGGCGAATGATGTTGTGAACCGGATCGCGATAGATTCGTTCTGACATGCTTGGTTCTTAAATACCCGTAAAACGAAATCAAGGCAACAAGACTAGCGAAAAAATGACTTGCGGTCTCGATCAAGCAAGCACGCCAGGCCAGTTTAGTGTCCATGCTCCGTCCGTTGCCAGACGCTTCTTTGGAGGCAGGAACTAAAACGGCGCTGGAGCTTGTTTAGCTCCCGGCTTAGGTGCTGTCTGGATTCATGGTCTGAACATCCCTATCTGGAGGCCGCTCGCAATTTATGGATATTCCCATTTTTTTGGATTTTTGTTTGGGATTATGAGGGGCCGGGCACGAGTTAAGTACTTGCGGTTCATGGGATTTCGCCAAAGGCACCAGCGGGCATGAGAGTTGCAAAAATAGGGGGGAACTGAGACTCGTAAGTACAAAGTCGTGTGGAATTCTTCATGCCGCGCCGGTGCCAGTGTTGATTCAATGAGCTTAAAGCTTAAAGAAAGCCGCCGGTTTTTTTTAGCTCCAAGAAAGGAACAAAAATGAAGAACGTTTTAATGTTATTTATGGTCTTGTGCATTGCACTCGCCGGTACGGCAGCGTTTGCGCAGGAAACTTTGACCACTGGGGCGATTTCCGGAGATGTTGTGGACTCGAATGGTAGTGTGGTCCCGGGCGCTACAGTGAAAGTCACTGGAGCCCTTGGTGAGCGAACAACTACTACGAACGATCAGGGTCACTACGAAGTTGGGAACCTTGTTCCCGGCTCATACAGGATCAGAATTGAAAAAGAGGGTTTCAAGGCCGGCGAAGTAACGGACATCACCGTACAGGTTGGTAAATCATCTATCACCAAAGTCACATTGCTGGCAGGAAACATCTCGGAAGTGGTTACCGTCACTGGCGGTGGAGAAAGCATTGATCTTGCGAGCACTGGAACTAGCTCCAACCTAAACGACCAACTTTTCTCAAATATTCCAGTTGCTCGTGGCGTCTCGAGTCTATTCTACCTGGCGCCCGGCACAACGGATGGTCTCGGCGGCGGTCGCGATAATCCATCGATCTCTGGAGGCTCCGCCCTTGATAACTTGTATGTCGCGGACGGTGTGAACATCACTGATTCGGCCTTCGGCGGCATTGGCACGTTCTCGCGTGTCTATGGCGCGCTCGGCACCGGCATCAATACCTCGTTCATTAAAGAGGTCCAGGTGAAGACCGCAGGATTCGAGCCTCAGTATGGCCAGTCGCAAGGCGGTATCGTCAACATCATTACTCAGTCTGGCGGTCGCGATTATCATGGCGCGATTTACGGGTTCGCCCAGCCAAAAGGGTTCGAAGCAACCAGGTTGCAGCCAGACGATGCTCCCCGCAAGAATACCGCCGGCAAGCTTCTGCACCAGGAGGGATACGACTTTGGTGCCGACCTCGGCGGTTATGTGCCCGGGGCGCGCGACAAGTTGTTCTTCTTCGGATCGTTCAATCCAAGTGTGAAACGGGATATCGTGCGCGGGGCGGAAGCAAACTCGCTGAACACCGTTAATTCAGGTATAAGGATTATCCGCGGTCCTGCATTTGCGAATCGCACTCGCACGTTGAATTACGCAGGCAAGGTTGACTGGAACATTAATCAGAACAACTCGCTGGCTTTTTCGATCTTTGGGGATCCGTCGAAGACGAATAAGTCGTCATTCAGGAGTCTGGTCATCGACAACACAACGGCTGATAGTATCCTTGACTTCGGAACCCGAAACATCGCTCTCAGATATAACGGCAACTGGTCGCCGACTCTGACGTTCAACGCTTCGCTGGGTTTGGGAAGATCCAGGTTCAATGAAACCGGTTTTGACAACTTCAACCAGATAGCGGATCGGCGCCAATCTGATCAGGCTAATATTCAGGCCTTCACAGGTCAGCTTCCGGCGCGAGGCAACTTTACCGCCATTGGCGCAGGGTTCTTCGAGCCTACTCTCAGCCAGAGTAAGCGTGCGGACTTCAACCTGTCCAAGACCCAGTCGTTCTGGGGCCAACACACGGCTTCTATCGGTTACACTTTCCAGCGTGGTAGCTACGATGGAACTCGTGACCGAAGCGGACCGAAGTGGACCATTCCTCCTGGAAATGGTATCGCCTCAGGCCAGACAACTAACCTTCAGTTACGTTTACGTTATCGGGCGAGCACATCTGGTGGTATTCTTCCCCTTTTCCCTGTAGCACTGGCAGATGGCACGACGGCAATGGTCCCGGTCCGCTTTCAAGTTATCCGTGCGGAGTTTGGCGCACCGTCCTTCACCACTACCTCGAATTACCATGCTGCCTACGCTCAGGACACGTGGCGCATCAATAAGTACGTTACCGGACTTTTCGGTATGCGATGGGAGCAGGAAAAGATGGTAGGTAGCCCGGGCCCGAGCGGCACACGGATACACTACACGCTTACCGATCAGTGGGCACCGCGTCTTGGCGTGACCGTTGATCCAACTGGACATGGAAAGATGAAGGCCTTCTATAACTACGGCAGGTTCTTCGAATATCTTCCACTCGACTTGGCTGAACGCTCGCTCTCCTCTGAGAAAGATTGGACCGGCAGCTTATTTATCCCGGATTTCACGACAAACGGAGCCGGTCAACGCATTGCGGTCATCAATCAGTTCGGTACGGTTAACCCAATTATCGATGCGGCACATCAATTACCCGGAGGCACGACTATTTCAGCGCAAGATCCGACAAACCAGTTCGCGCCGGGGACCAAGTTGGGATTCAGCGATGAACACACGTTTGGTTGGGAGCAGCAATTGCCGAAGAACTTTACCCTCTCGGTGCGATATATAGATCGCCGCTCTAAGCGCATCATCGAAGACGCTGCCATCCTTTCACCCGAGGCTGCCCTGTCGTGCGACTATCCGAATTGCGACACCTTCGGCATTAATCAGGTGTATGCCATCACCAACGTCAGCAAGAAATTGGACGCCTTCACCAATCTCATGCCGTTCGTCTTCACGCCGACGTTCAACGCAGCGAGCCTGATCACGAATACTCCGGCTGGATGTGCCTCGACCCTGTTTAGCGGGCTTCGTCAACCCAACTATTTCTTCCAACCCGGAAACACCACAGCCGTCTGTTTCGCTCAAACGGGCATTGACCCCAACACCGGCGACACGTTTGTCATTCCAGACGGAAAGCCTGATGGTTTCCCGGATGCCGTGCGCAACTATAAGGCGCTTGAGATCGAACTTAATCGCCGGTTCGCGAACGGTTGGCAGGGCTTCTTCAACTGGCGCATAGCCACCTTGAAGGGCAACTTCGAGGGTCACCTGCGTAACGACAATGGCCAGACCGATCCCGGCATCAGCTCGTTGTTTGACTTTACTACAGGAGACTTAAACCTGTTGGGCGACCAGTTCGCCGTCGGGCCGCTCAATACGGATCGCCATCACATCATCAACGTGTTCGGCAGCTATAGCTTTGGCAAGGATCGTGGCTTCCATATGCTGAACGGACTCAACCTTGGTTTCAACGCGCACTTCGAGACGGGCCTCCCGATCAACAGCCTCGACCCGCATCCGGTTTACTTGAATGCGGGCGAAGTTCCGGTTGGTGGGCGCGGTGCCTTAGGTCGTACTCCCTCCTACAGTCGCTTTGATGTGCATGCGGATTATTCCTGGGGCATCACTGAAAAGACGAAGTTGAAGATCATCGGTGACTTCTTCAACGTCTTCAATAGTCAGAGGGTCCGACGCGTGGACGATTTCAAGGCGCTCGACTTTGTGGCGGGTCAAAATCCACCAAACCCGGATTTCCTGAAGCCACGCGCTTACTATCTTCCGTTTAACCTGAGACTGGGTCTCAGATTTGAATTCTAATTTCGATTCGGAAACGAATCGTTGATGGGGAGGGGGAGGGTCCCCTCCCCATTACTTTTTCCAGCGTTAATCGGTTATCATTTGTCCTCGCTTTGAATTTACCGACGGATTCATTTTTGATTCCGGAGTAACTGAGATGTCACGCACTTTGTTCCGCTCCGCCGCTTTTGTTTTCCTTCTTTCAGTTACGGCTCACGTGCAAACTGTTTCTCGAAGCGCGTCCATTCCTCTGCAAGTACATGGACAGGTGCGCTATGGCCAGGGCGGCCGTCCGGCAGAGCTTATTCTTGTACGACTTGAAAGTTTCGGCGGGGGCATCGTCGGAGACGCGACCACCGATCGCAACGGAAGTTTTATGTTCACGGGGTTGACGCCTGAGCTCTACATAGTCTCGGTGCGGCTGGCGGGTTTCAGGGAAGTGCAGCAACAGGTCGACCTTCGAACCCAGCTTACGGATTACGTGCAATTGCTATTGGTCGCCGAGGATTCAAGGCCCGTCCCGTCGTCCGCGAAGCGCAACGTTGTGATCGATGCGAACGTGCCGCTAGCTGCTCTGAGCGAATTTGAGAAAGGACGCGACTCCCTTTCTCAGCCGAACAATCTGGAGAAGGGCATTGGGCATCTCGAAAGCGCCGTCCGTCTGTATCCGCAATACCTGGAGGCGATGTTGCTGCTGGGCACCGCGTATATGGATAAAAGAGATTGGGAGAACGCTGAGAATAAGCTAAAGCAGGTATTAATCATTTCAGCCAATACCACCGGTGCACATTTCGGGCTGGGTGAATTGTATTTCCGGCAAAAAAAATATGCGGAAGCAGAGAAGGAGATGTTGTCCGGAATTAGTTTGGATCCGAAATCCGTACAGGGGCACTTTATGCTGGGGCGATTGTATTATGAGCTAGGCAACTTGGCAAAAGCGGCACCGCAAGTGGGTACCGCGCTGCAACTGGATCCAAAATTGGCGCGCGGGTACTTGCTGGCCGGTAACATTCTGCTGCGCGCTCACCAGACCCAGAATGCGATCGTGGAATTTGAAGAATACTTGCGTCTCGAACCGAAGGGCGAATTTTCCGAGCGGGCGAAGGAAACCGTCCGAAAGCTCAAGCGAGCGCTCCGTCAAAGTTAGTCCCAATTTTTCCACAATTCTTCCAGCAAGAGTTGTGCGCACAAAGCTCTCCGGAGATTTTTTTGAGGCTATTTTTAAGGCTGAAGGAGAAATCAAAACAAGAATGGTTTCCTTGATGTCTCATGTTGTATCAATTATCGGTCTCATAGTAGTCGCGGCCTCTATTTCGCTTGCCCAGGAAAGCCGAGCCATTCCCCAAACCCTGAGTGGACAAATAACGGGACAGATTCGTTACGCTGAAGGCGGTCAGCCAGCCTTCGACATCCTGGTCAGGTGCGACTCATTCAATAGCGGCTCCTGTGGCCAGGAGATGACCGATCGCAGCGGGAGGTTTCGCTTTACTGGCTTGTCTCCCTCACAGTACACCATTTCTGTGCGCGCGCCAGGCTATCTTGAACAAAGGCAGGATGTGGAACTGCTAACTTCCCCAAGCGCAAATCTGCAATTTCAACTTAGATCAGACGGCTCTGCGAAGCCGACTACTTCGGATTCGGTCGTTGTTGACTCAAATGTGCCAGGAGCCGCAAAGAAGGAGTTCGATCAGGCAGCAGCCCTCGTCGCTACCGGCAAGAAGGAAAGTCTCGCGGATAGTATCCACCACTTAGAAAAAGCAGTCAGCATTTATTCGCAGTTCGTCCAGGCTAACCTGATGTTAGGAACTGTCTACATGGACCTCGGGCAGTGGGAAAAGGCCGAACAGACACTCAAGCGAACCGTGGAGCTCGATCCTAAAGCTGCTAACGCCTTGCTCGCGCTCGGTGAACTTTATCTGAGACAGAAAAAGGATGAAGAAGCCGAAAAGAGTTTGCTCCAGGGATTGCAAATAGAAGATCGTTCTTTTCAGGGACACCTCAGTCTGGCCCGCGTCTATTGGAGCTTGGCTTCAAAGATTAAAGACGATACGCAGGCAAGGCCCTATCTCGAAAAAGCTTACAATCAGGTTTACAAAGCTCTGGCGTTGGATCCTAATTTAGCCCAGGCGCATTTGCTTAAAGGCAATTTACTATTGCGTGTTGGCCGCGCGGCCGATGCGCAACATGAGTTTGGAGAGTACTTACGTTTAGAGCCGAAGGGGGCTTTCGCGGAGCAGGCTCGTGTAACGGTAGAGAAGATAAAGAAAGCGCTGGAATCGCAACCGAAACCTTAGCTTCGTTAGCGACATATTAAAAGGCCGCAAGTTTTATGGCTTGCGGCCTCTCAGGATTGGTAGTTCTTAAAAGTTTGGAGGCCGCGATTCAAAATCGCCTCAATTATTTGCGAAATGGCTGATGTTATTGCGTCCCCTTCAGATTAGCGCACCCCTTGCATATGAATCATTTACATCGTGCGGTGAAGTTGCGGGTCACAATCTGCTGTCTGGATTCGTGGCCTGAACGTCGGGGTCTGGAGACCGCTTGCAATTTATGGATATTCCCATTTTTCTGGATTTTCGTTGGCGATTTTCCGCCCTCGAAGATGGTCTAAGTGTAAGTAGAACAAAGCGAATCGGAGAATTGCGCCCGTGGGCATGATAATTGCGAAAATGCGGAGGCCGATGGACTCTTTTACGGCCACTCCCCTCGAAATTTTGTTGTCGCCAAATACAAGAATCGGCGTTGAGTAATAGAGGGCGATACGTTTCTAGTTCAAGAAAGGAAAGCAGAAAATGAAGAATGTCCTAAAGTTTCTTGGCTTGTCAGCGCTCCTTGCATGCTTCGCGGTTTTTGCGGGCAGCGTTTTTGCACAGTCAGCGACGACAGGCTCTATTGAAGGGACGGTCACCGACAGTAGCGGTGCGGCCGTGCCCGGCGTCACAGTTAAAGTGACGAGTCGGAACTTGATTTCGCCGCAGTCAGTTAATACAGACGACAGCGGCCGTTATCATATCTCGAACCTTCCCCCCGGCCGGTATTCGGTGGTAGTCGAATCAGTTAAGGGGTTTTCTAAGTTCGAGAAGCCCGATGTTGAAGTGAATCTTTCCAGGAATTCAGCGGTTGAGATTCAACTCCAGCCGGCAGGCGCACAAGCCAGCGTGACGATCACGGACACGGCGGGTGCCGCGGTGGACGTTACCAACAATACGACGGGTTCAAACGTTTCCACCGAGCAGTTCTCGAATTTCCCGACGCAGAGAACGGTACAGTCGCTTTACAACATCGCTCCAACGGTTGCGCGTTCTGGTTTGCGCGATGCGTCAGGTCGTGACCGTGACCCGTCAGTTGGTGGGTCGTCCGGTCCCGAGAACAATTACATTCTCGACGGTGTAAACACCACTGACCCCGCCTTCGGCGGATCTGGTGCCAATCTTCCGTTTGAATTTGTTCAGGAAGTAGAAATCAAGACCGGTGCCTATGGTGCAGAATATGGGCGCAGCACGGGTGGTATTTTCAACGTCATCACCAAGAGTGGTGGTAACGAATTCCACGGTGACGCGTTTGGCTATTTCTCTACGAAGGGTCTTGTACGTAAGACCAACGAGTTTCCGTTTGTCGGCTCTGCTCCGAATGGGTTCTCCGAAATCGACGCTGGTATCGATGTAGGGGGCCCGATCAAGAAAGACAAGATTTGGTTCTTTGGGGCCTTCAACCCGCAACAGCGCAAGAACTACTTCTTGACTCAGCAGTTCCATGCGCCAACTAACAACAAGATCACGACACCGTTTTATTCCGGCAAAATAACCTGGGCGCTTAGCCAGAATCATACGCTAACCTTCTCAACGTTTGGTGACTTTACCAAGCAAACTGGTTTTCTGTTTGGTAATTCAGGCTTCGGCTCTGACCCCAACAGCTTTTTGGGTACGATTGAAACCGGCGGCCATAACTACATCGGTCGTTTGAACTCCACTTTCAATCCAAACTTCACCGGTGAGTTTGCTTTCGGCTTGCACTTCCAGCGGGCGAACACCATCCCGCCAAGTGGGCTCCAATCGACACCTTTGGTGTCCGATAGCTTCGCGGTGGCTAACTCCTCCAATGTAGTGCTGACTCCTGTCAACACTACAGCGCATATCTCTCCCGCTTCGAACTTCATTGCATTTGTTGATGGCCGCGGCGGCTCATTGCAGCGCAACTTCATTCGCCAGGGTTTTGGTCTGTTCTCAAATCAGAAGCGTAACCGCGTAGAAGGCTCCGCGAGATTGCAGGCCATCTACGGCAGAAATACTATCAAGTTTGGATTTGAATACGGTCGGAACATCTACAAGATCAACACCGTCTCAACTGGAACTGCCACTACTTTCCCTGATCCGCTGGGTAATACGGGCGGCGACGGCAACAACCAGATGATCGGGTTCCGCACCACCAACAACTTTGGTGTATGCACCGTGCAAGGAACCAACATAGCTTGTCCCGCGTCCGCTTTGACATCTCGCGTACAGGCTTTGATAAATGGCGGTTTTGCACCGGCCGGCCTCGCTACAACCTCTACCAATGCAGCCTTGACGTCCGCTCAACTGAGTACCAATCCATTCCTGGTTCTTTCCAGTGTTCGCGTGCGTGATTTTCGTCTCATAGCGCCAAACACAAATACGAACATGGAAGCGTTCTATATCCAGAACGACTACAAGCTTAGCAAGAACATTCAGCTCAATGGTGGTGTCCGCTGGGATTACCAGCAAGCTTATGGTAGCGGCAACTTTTCCTACCTGAAGCTCGACAACTTCATTGACAACTTCGCTCCGCGTGCAGGCGTGATCTGGGATTTCACCGGCAAAGGCAGAGGAAAGGTGTTTGTGAACTGGGCCCGTTACATTGAGACACCACTTCCGCTCGACATAAACGTTCGCGCGGGCAGTGATACAACTCAAACCGACAAGAACATCAATGTCTCTACCTTGAACTCACCCGCGAGTGCTTTTGTTGTTACCGACATTGGCAATCTCGGGTCGACTCATACTCCTATCGATCCAAACTTGAAGCCACAGGACGTTCGCGAGGCAACCGCTGGGTTTGAATACGAGATCGCTAAGGACCTGACCATCGGAGCTCGTGGCATCTACCGCTACCAGGGCTGGGTTATTGAAGACGGCTCTTTCGACGATGGACAGAACTACTTCCTGTTCAATCCCGGCAGGAGAGGCAAGGGCGTTGCCACCACCACCGAAGACTCCGCCTGCCTGGGTATCAACGGCTCGCCGACGGCGCAGTGCTTCGGAAATGCCCGTCGTTATTATCGGGCGTTGGAGTTCACGGCTACCAAGCGGTTTACTAATAACTATCAGTTCATCGCTTCTTACGTGTTCTCCAGCCTGATCGGTAACTACGAAGGCTTGTTCCGCAACGACAACGGCCAATCCGATCCGAACATTACTTCGTTGTTCGATCTCGTCAGCCTTCTGTTCAATATGTATGGACGGCTTCCGAATGACCGACCGCATCAATTCAAGTTCGACGGCAGCTATCGTACGCCGTTCAAACTCCTGGTGGGTGCATCATTCCGCGCGCAGTCTGGCATACCCTTCAACGCGTTGATACCGCATCCGGTCTATGGAAACAACGAGGGCTTTGGGCTCCCACGCGGCACGGCAATCGTTCCGACGGTTACGGCAAATCAAGCTGGTTTCCCGAATAAAGTTGACAGCATCGGGAAAAATCGCACGCCGACTACGTTCAATCTGGACATGAACGCTTATTATCCAATCAAGGTTGGAGAGAAGCGTGAATTGCGTCTCCAAGCTGACTGGTTCAACGTGTTCAATACCCAGCGAGCCATCCGTTTGGATGAGACACTGCGGATCAACAGCGGCATCCCAGGAGCGGGCTTTATTCAATTCGCCAATCCGTTCTACGGAGCGGGAACGATTTTCCAGTTCCCGTCGTCGCTGCGCTTGGGTGTTAAATTCCAGTTCTAAACTGATTGCTTTCGCGAGCCTCTAGACGAGACTCAGAGAAGCGTTTTGACAGGGAGAGGCGCTATAATTTAGCGCTTCTCCCTTTTCTTTTTGTGATAGTCTATTACCCCCAGCAAACGTCTTTCACTTATAGGGCCGCGACCTCGTTTGGCAGTTATTAGGAGTCGCCAAATGCATCTCTTTTCCAGTCCACAACCCCTTTCCTCTCGCCGGCTTTTCAACCTCTTCTCGGCACTACTGGTTCTTCTTCCTCTCTTATCTGCATCAGCGCAAAGCGGAGGCGGCGTTGATCAAACCGGCACGAACGGGCGACATACAATCCAGGGTCGCATCTATTTTCCCTCCGGTCGCCGTTCGGACGTTCGCGTAAAGGTCAAGCTGGAAAACTTTAACGCGGGTGAACTCTCGGTCTTGTCGGACCCCAATGGTTCTTTCGTGTTCAGGGGACTGGAAGCGGGCTCTTACACCGTCGTCGTTGATGCCGGTGAAGCCTACGAGATTGCGAGGGAACCAATTTATATTGATACAGACGGCTCAAACTCCCGGCGCGGAATGATACTTCCACCGGTCACCAGACTGTATACCGTGCAGATATCGTTGCAGCTAAAGCGCGAGGGAGCGACCAAAGCTGGTGTTGTGAACGCCGCCCTCGAAGCAGTTCCGCAAGCCGCGCGTGATCTTTATCGAAAGGCGGTTGAATCGGAGCAAGCGGGCGATACCCCAAAGGCTGTGCAGCAGTTAAAGGCCGCGCTTGCAGCCTACCCCGAATTTCCCCTGGCGCTAAATGAGCTCGGCGTGCAGTATCTGAAGCTAGGTCAAGCCCAGAAAGCGGCGGAGGTTTTGAAGTTAGCTGTTAAGCTGACTCCCGACGAATTTCAGCCGAAACTCCACTATGGCATCGCGCTCTTAAATCAGAAAAAGTTCGCTGAAGCGGAAGAGCAGCTCAGGTCGGCCATTAGCAAAAACGGTTCTGCGCCAACGGCCCATATGTATTTGGGAATAACACTGGCCATTCAGCG
>WNFR01001903.1_pt1 | contig 40426 bp, 37 predicted proteins | sample 5400221 | NCBI WGS metagenome assembly WNFR01 (sample SAMN13153357, study PRJNA577476) | soil metagenome | isolation source: 40 cm soil under Madrone tree | place: USA:California | collected 2016-06-14 | reverse complement strand
CGAGTTGACGGAGAGAATCGAGACTCTAGTTGAGCCGGCTGGTTAGGGCACTGCGGGAAGGCTGAAGGGAGCGGCCCGCCTAAAGAAGGCGGGCCCTACGAGGGATTATGACCCTGGGAGAGAGATTGGAGTGGCTGGGACGGATGACGCTGCTGGTGTTCATTCTGGCGTCGGCAGCATTTCTGAGCGCGATCACAGCGATGCGCATCGCGATTCATGGGCGCGAAGTGACGATGCCGAATCTTGTGGGCATAAATGTTTCGGAGGCAAGCAAGATTCTGCAGTCGCGAGGACTGGTGCTGCGCGTGGCAGACAGGGTCTACAGCGACCAGCCCATTAACGCCGTGGTGCGGCAGACGCCGACGTCCGGCTTGCTGATGAAGGTGTCTCAGCAGGCGCACGTGGTGCTAAGCCTGGGGCAGCGGCAATTGCAGATTCCCCTCTTGGAAGGCAATTCGCTGAGAGCTTCGCGAATCGAGCTGCTGCGGCAGGGATTGCAAGTGGGCGAGGTTTCCGCGATTACGATGACGGACCGGCCTGTGGATGCGGTGGTGATTCAGAATCCGAAACCTGGCGCGGGGGCGGCGACGCCGCGCGTGGACGTACTGGTTTCGCAAGGGCTGCGCGAGACGGCCTACGTGATGCCGCACCTGACGGGATTGAATGAAAGCGAAGCGCAGCACCGGTTGGACATGGCGCAGATGCGCCGCAAGGTAAATTACGTGACGGCACCGCAATGGCCACGCGGCGCAGTGATTGACCAGTCGCCGATGAGCGGGACGCGGATTGCGGCATCGTCCACAATCGAATTAACTGTCGCAAATTGAAACCCGAGAGTGATGAGCCGCAAGCGCCGGCAACGCGGCGGATTACTTGACAGGTTCCTTCTTGTGCAGGGTGGTGCACATGGTGAGGGCGGTATTGGGGTCTATCGCGCCTTCGTCCGCTTCCACGAATTGGATGACGCCGTGCTTGTCAATGACGATGTTCGCGCGACGAGCCCACTCGAAGGTTTCATTATTCTCGTCGTAACCCTTGAGGATCCCGTAGGACTTGAGCATCTTGCGGTTCATATCGCTGAGGAGCGGGAAGGTGATGCCAATCTGCTTGGCGAAGGCGGCGTTGGCGGCGGGACTATCAACACTGACACCGAAGACTTCCGTATCGGAGGTATCAATCTTACCGGAGGCGATTCCAGCCTGGACCGCCTGAAGTTGCTTCGTTCAACCACCTGTGAAGGCAAGGACGTAGACAGCGAGAAAGACGTTCTTCTTGCCGCGATAGTCGCTGAGCTTGACGGTCTTCCACTGATCGCTGAGAAGAGTGAAATCCGGGGCAGTGTCGCCGACTTTGAGAGTCATTTTGGCGACTTCGGACTTCCCCGCGTGCGGAGCTGCGGGAAGTGTTGAGACGGCTGCGGCAACCAGAAGTCCGAGAGCGATCTTGCGTTTCATGGAAAATCTCCCATCTGAATCGGGATACAAGCGGCAAGAACAGCTTACACCCTGCCATTTGTTTAAGACCGTCGGAATGGGGAAAATATTCCAAGATCCTTGCGCGAGAGGAATGGGGGGAACTTCAAGGTTCTCATCCGCGTATCTCTAGGTACGAGGTGGCTTGTGAAAAGACAAAGCGTGAAGAATCGGATGGTGCTTGAGTCTTGTGGCAGAGTGTTGACTTTCAGGGAAATAGTGCTGCTTGGAACGTTTTGCAGCGCGTTCGCAGTGCTGGGGTTGATGGCGGCGGCTTCTGGGAGAGGGTGGGCTGTAGGGGCGGAACAGGATCAGGGCGGAGCTGGAGTCACGATAAGCAAGCAGGCGACGGCAAAGGATGTGGGGCCGCCGGTGTATCCGGGAGCGAAAGCGCACAAGGACGAGAAGGATGATTCTGCGGCCGTGCAAATGGGACTGTGGGGCAGCACGTTCGGGTTTAAGCTGGCGGTGATGAAGATGGAGTCGAATGATGCGCCGGAAAAGATTGCAGAGTTCTACAAGAAGGCGCTGGCGAAATATGGCGCAGTTTTGAATTGCTCGGACCCTTCGCAGAAGGAAGGCGCCAAAGAAAAGAGTGGCTCGTCGAATAAACTCGAGTGCGGCGACGACAAGCCTGAAAAGGGCGGGCTAGTGTTCAAGGCTGGGACGAAGGAAAAGCAGCACATCGTGGGAATCCAGCCGAACGGGCAAGGAACTGTCTTTCAACTTGTGTATGTGGAAGCACGAGGCGACGATAAAGAAAAGAAGACGGAGTGAAGCAAACCTTGGTTGAAGTCAGGGACGCGCAAACCCTCAGCGCAGATAACCCCAGTTGTGGAGCTTGTCGGAGTCTTCGGACCAGCGGTCGCCGATGTCGGTGCGGTAGTACATGTTGGGGATGAGGACATTTTTAATGCGGGAGTAGACCTGGGCTTGAGCCTGCTTCATGGTCTGGCCGGTGCCGACGACGACGAGGACGACGCCAGAAGTTCCCGCGATCAGCCACTGGCCGTTGACTTCCTTCACGTCCTCGATGTGCATGCCTTCCATATTGGGTTTCTTGAAGACGATGGCGTTGTTTTTTGAGAAGGATTCGAACGTAGCGTCGTCATCGAAGGGGAACGGAGGGACGACGATGCGAATACCGATCTGAAAGCCGCTGCGCGTGCGCCATTTGGGTTCGACGCCCGTGGCGAGTTCCCAGAAAAAATCGCTGATGGGCGTAAGCATGCCCTCCTGCTGGATGCTGATCGTCGGATAGCCGAAACGCGAAGTGAATTCCGAGAGGGTAAATGCCGTTGTTGTTGACGATGCAATTGAGGTCGATGTAGCCGACGTAGCCTTCTTCGGCAAGCTTGGACTCCATTTTGAGGAGAGTGCGGTTGAATAAGAGATTCGGCTCGCTCCAAAACATGGCGGTGCCCATTTCACCGGTGGGGGGTCCGACTTCGCCGGGGAAAAGTTTCTTGTGCTCGAAGTTGATGTTGACGGGCGTGACGAATTTTTTGCCGTTGAAGAAAGCGCCGACGGCGACCTCGACGCCGTTGATGCGGCGCTGGAGTTGAAAGACTTTGATTTCGTCGGAAAAGGCTTTCTTGTAAGCCTCGAGCATGCGGATGACGTCTTCGCCGTCTTCTTCTTCCCCCACGAACAGGCGGCGCTTGACGTTCTGCGCTTCACCGCTAGGTTTGATGACATAACGGTCGGGATTCTTCTTGACGAAATCAATGGCGGGGTCGAAGGAATCGAAGTCTTCGTAGGGAATGATGCTGACGCCGGCAGATTTGAGCTGTTCCTGGCCGAAGGAGCGGTCGTCTTCGAGGCGGTCGGCGTAGGGGGTAGCGCCGATGACGGGCTTGCCGGCGGCGCGAAGGGCCTGGGCTTTGCCGCCCTGAGCTAGGGTGTCGTCAAAGACGATAATGTCGGACCACTTGGCGTCTTTTTCCCAATCCTTGGATTTAGGGACAAAACCGTCGGCGATGTCACGCTCCTTCTCGGCGTCGATGTAGTAGCGGACGTCGTGGCCTTCCTTGAGGACCTGCCAAGCGATGTCACCGATGAGACCCGAGAGCGAAACAAAGAGGAATTTACGTTTGTCCATTTTTGAGAAGTCGCGGGCTCTGACAAGGAACGGACCGCTGATGGCATTGTACCGGAAAGAGCGGCAAGCAATTGTTAAGGCGGGTTGAAAAACTTCGAAGGGGCGAGAGAGTGAAGGCAACTCTTTGCGCGGCGAGGTGGCATCACAGAGAGGGGTAGCTTGGGGGGCCTGACCGGAGGCGCAAAAGTTGTTGTGCGGCCTGGCCTTTCGTTCAGGGTATAATTGGCCGTTCCAAACTGTGGGGAGTCAGGAAGCGCCCGAGGCTTCGGCAGGGTACAGAAAAGCACTCTGGTTAGACGAGAAAGAGGTGAAGTTTGCTTGGTACTTCATTAGTGGGAATGCTAAGACGGCCGGCTTTATTGGTGATGACCGGACTGTTCCTGCTGAGCGCCACACAGTGCGATGCTCAAATCTTCCGTAAGAAGAAAAAGGTCAATAAATCGACGAGCGCGGAGAATACCGCGGAGCCCGACAAGATTCTTTATAACAAAGCGATGGAGGACGTTAAGCACGGGCGGCATGAGGTCGGCCGGCTGAACCTTCAGACGCTCATCAACACGTATCCGGACAGCGAGTATCTAGCCAAGGCCAAACTAGCGATCGCCGACTCGTACTATAAAGAGGGCGGAACGGCGAATCTGACGCAGTCTGTCCAGGCGTACAAGGATTTCGGTATTTTCTTCCCTATGCTGCCGGAGGCGGCCTACGCGCAGTTGCAGGTGGCGATGACGCACTACAAGCAGATGGAGAAACCGGACCGCGACCGCACGCATGTCATCGCGGCCGAGGAAGAGTTCCAAATTTTTCTGTCAAAATACCCGAATGATCCACTGGCGCCGAAGGCGGAACAGCATTTGCGGGAAGTGCAGGAACTGCTGGCGGAGGGTGACTTCCGCATTGGTTACTACTATTACGTAAAGGAAGACAAGAAGGCCGCCGAATCCAGACTAAGAGGGATCGTAAACCGCTACCCCCTTTACAGCAAATCCGATCAGGCGCTGTGGATGCTGGGAAATATATGGCAAGCCACCGAGAAAAAGGAGATTGCCGCTCCGTATTACGCGCGCATCGTCCGCAATTATCCGCTGTCGCCGCTGGTTCCCAATGCCAAGAGCCGGCTGAAGGCGCTCGGGGCGCCAGTGCCGCAGCCGGATCCCCAGGCCGTGGCCTGGATGACGGCGGAACAGAATGCCCCGCGGCAGCATGAAACGCTTATCAAGAAGCCGCTGAGGTTGGTTACTAACGGACCGAAGCAGGAATTGACTGCGGCAGCCAAAGTGGGAAAGCCGACGATGACTCCGGCGTCGGAAAGTGAAGCGGGAATTGATATTTTGAAGGGCGGAAATCAATCACAGATCGGGGGCGCCGGAACAGGAATCGTGGCGACGATAACGCCGGTGCCGGGGGGCGCCAGCGGAACAACCGGCAGTGTGGAGAGTGTGACCCCGGCGGGGGATGGGAACGAGGCAAGTCCAGCGGCGCAACCGGATGCAAACACACCGCCCGCCGCGGAGAATACCCCGAATGGCGCGGCGGCAACGGGAACTGCCGACAGCGCTCCCAAGACTGATGCAACGCCAGCGGGGGCGGGACAGACGGCTGATGCGGCCAAGGCAGACACCTCGAAGATGCAAGACGGAACACAAAATGGAACCAACGGGAAGGAATCGACCAGCAAGAAAAAGAAGGGCTTGAGGAAAATCGTACCCTGGTGAGCTTTTGAGGCGGGGCGAAGATCAGGAGAAACAGTGCGGGGTGCGGCCTAAAGGCGCCGTACCCCGTTTGTTTTAGCGCCATTGGCGCGGCTGACAGAGGCAAAACCATAGTATTCACTTCCGACACACAGGTGCCCTGTTGAGATTGACGCGAACTTCAACGGGTGCTCCAATATTCTAGAGCAGGTTATTTTCACGGCCACGCATCGGGTGTGGCACGCACGTAGAGTATCGCCGGAGGACGTTCGGTGGCCAAGATTCTGGTTGCGGACGACAACAGCAACATCCAGAAGATGGTGGGGCTCGCCCTGAAGGATCAGGGCATCGACGTCGTTGCTGTTGGCAATGGCGAAGCAGCGGTGCGGAAGATTTCCGATATTCGCCCGGACCTGGTGCTTGCGGATGTATTCATGCCGGTCCGTAACGGTTATGAAGTTTGCCAGTACGTGAAGATGGATCCGTCGCTTGCGCATATTCCGGTGATTCTGCTGGTGGGCGCTTTTGACCCGCTGGACGAGCAAGAGGCCCAGCGAGTTGGAGCAGATGGCGTATTGAAGAAGCCTTTCGTTCCACCGGATCCACTGATATCGATGGTGAAGTCAGCGCTGCAACGCGCGGGAGTCGCTCTTGGCAACGCCAGCGTAGCGAAAGCTCCAGAACCCGAAGCGCTGAAGTTCCTCACGCCAAGTGCTGCGGCAGTGTCCTCTCTGGGGAGCATCCCCGTACACACCGCCTCCCACGAACCGGTCATTGCGGCCTTGGAGCAGGAGAGCTTTGTGGATGAAGTGCCGGCGCGTCCCGAGCCTGTGCGGATAGACAGCGTTTCTCAGCCGGTGGCTTTCGGGAGCCTCCTGGAAACGCCTGCGGAAGAGAAGGACGACGAGCTCGATTTTCTGCCGCCCGTAAATTCCGAATTGGCGGCGGACCGCGATTGGAGCGGCCCGGATGCCGAGGAGACGGATGAGGAAGCGGAAGGGGAAAAACCAGCCGGGGCGTGGAGGCCGGAGGCAGCGGAGAACTATCCCGACGCTGGAGCAACAAGCGGAGCAAAGGATTGGCGCTCCGGAAGTTTCGAACAGATTCTAGCAAGGAAGGCTCATGGAGAATCCTGGGAGCCCGTAGAAGAAAAACGGGAAGCGGTCGAGGCGGCCCCCGCGGGTAGCACTGTTTTGAAGGCGCCCTCTGTTCCAGCCAGCATCCCGGAACCAACGGCGCATCCGGAAACGATTCCAACTACACCATTTGCCCTCGACGCCTGGGCGGCCGCGAGTTCGCCAGCTTCACAGGAAAAAACGTCCACGAAGACGAGTGCAGCGGTTGAAGAAGTAACCGCAGTGAAAGAGCACGAACCGTCTTCCGCGGAGGCGGCAGTTGCCAGCGCATCGGAAGCATCGCAAGCCGAGCCACAAACGAAGGCCTCAAAAGAGTCATGGTTTTCCGTGCCGTCAAACCCCTGGAACACCGAGCTCGAGAAGGCCAGCCGGCTGGCCTCGACGTGGGATACCGCAGCGCCAACGACTGCTCCTTCGGTATCGGGTAACGGAGCGGAGAAGGCCGGCGATGCGGTCAGCGAAACGACGCAAAGCGTGATCGAAGAAGCGGCGTTGCCTGAGGCAACTGTGGAGGCTATCCGGGAGGAAGCTGCTCAAGTGGCGGAAGACGCAACGCAATTCGCCGAGCCGAATACTTCCGACGGAGCAGGTTTTTACGCGACTGAGGAAGTCGTAGAGCCCCCCGTGACACAGCCCGTGCAGCCGCCGGCTCCCAGTATGGATGACCTGGTTGCCAAAGTGCTGGCAAAGATGAATCCCGAGATGCTGCAGGCTGTTACGCGAGAGATTTTGAAGCCTGTCGTGGAAGCGATGGTCAAAGAAGAGATGAAGTCGAAGAAGTCCTAGTTCCCTGCCCTGTCGCACCGAGAATCCATCAACGCTTTCTACTTGATAACACCAACCACTGCTTCGCGCGGTGGCGCCTGGCCGAATTGACGCAGCTGCTTTTTCCCTCGTATAGTCGAAGATTACTCTGAACAAGATTTGGGCGCATGTATTGGAGTTGCGCCGGAACTATTCTATGGAGAATTGCATCGGATGGCTCGCGAGATAGCCAAGGCGTACGAACCGCAGCAGATCGAACCGAAGTGGGCAGACTTCTGGGTGAAGGAAGAACTGTTCAAGGCGGATCCGAATGCGCGCGGACCGGTGTTTTCGATCGTCATTCCGCCGCCGAATGTGACGGGTTCGCTGCACATCGGGCACATGCTGGACCACACGGAGATCGACATCCTGACGCGCTGGCACCGGATGCGGGGATTCAACACGCTTTATTTGCCGGGGATGGATCACGCGGGAATTTCGACGCAGCGCGTGGTGGTGCGGCAGCTCGCGGAACAAGGCATCAATTACCGGGACCTGGGGCGCGAAGAATTCGAGAGGCGCGTTTGGAAGTGGAAGGAAGAGAGCGGCGGCACAATTTTGCGGCAGATGCGGCAGATTGGAGAGAGCTGTGACTGGTCGCGGGAGAAGTTCACACTCTCGACGGAGTTGTCGCGGGTCGTGCGCGAAGTGTTCGTGCGCTTGTATGAAGAAAAACTCATCTACCGCGACAAACGAATCATGAATTGGTGCCCGGTTTGTTTGACGGTATTAAGCGACCTGGAGGTGTTACACGAAGAGAGACAAGGACACCTGTGGCACATCAAGTATCCGGTGGTGGGGACGCAGGAGTTCGTCGTGGTGGCTACGACGCGGCCGGAAACGATGCTGGGCGATACGGCCGTGGCAGTGAATCCGGAAGACGAACGGTACGCGCTCGTTGTTGGCAAAAAAGCGCTATTGCCGCTGATGAATCGGGAGATTCCGATCATCGCAGACGCCATGGTGGACCGGGAGTTTGGGACGGGCGCAGTGAAAATCACGCCGGCGCACGACCCATATGATTTCGAAGTGGGACGGCGCCACAAACTGGCCGAAATCGATGTGATGACGGACGACGGCAAGATGAACGCGGCGGCGGGCGCTTACGCGGGAATGGACCGGTTCGAGGCGCGGAAAAAGATTGTTGAAGATTTGAAGACGCTAGGCCTGTTGGAAAAAATTACCGAGCATACGAATGCGATTGGTATCTGTGAAAGGAGCAAGACAATTGTCGAGCCGCGGGCTTCGACGCAATGGTTCTGCAAGATGAAGCCGCTGGCGGAACCGGCGATTGCGGCAGTCGAGAGCGGAGAAATTCATATTGTGCCGGATAACCGGCGCGAAGAGTACTTCAACTGGATGAGGAATATTCGCGACTGGACGCTCTCACGGCAACTCTGGTGGGGACACAGGATTCCGGCGTGGTACTGCAAGGAGAACAGGCACGTCACTGTGGCGCGCGAGAAGCCGGCGAAATGCGCGACGTGCGGGTCGGCGAATCTGGAGCAGGACCCGGATGTGCTCGACACGTGGTTCAGCTCGGGATTGTGGCCGTTTTCGACGCTTGGGTGGCCGGAAGAAACGGCTGATTTTAAGACGTATTATCCGACAACTCTGCTGATCACCGGATACGACATCCTGTTTTTCTGGGTGGCGCGGATGATCATGATGGGAATTCACTTTACGGGGAAAGTCCCGTTTCACGCGGTGTATCTACACTCGCTGGTGCGTACCGGGAGTGGCGAGAAAATGTCCAAGTCCAAAGGGACGGGACTCGATCCGGTGGCCCTGAACCAGCGGTACGGAACGGATGCGATGCGATTCTGCCTGGCATCGATGGCGGCGCCGGGGACAGACATCACACTTTCCGATGACAAACTGGCAAGCGCACGGAATTTTGCGAACAAGATATGGAATGCGGCGCGATTTTTGTTCGTGAATTTGGATAAGTTTGAAGAAGGTGGTGCGAAATTGGAAGAGCTGGCGGCGCCGGACGTGCGTGAGAAAGCGCCTTACGCGTATCACGGCAGCGTGCAGTTGGTGGATACGTGGATGTTTGCGCGGCTGGCAGCAACCGTAGAGTTGGTTAATGAAGCGCTGGCGAATTACCGTTTTCATGAGGCTGCTCAAGGCGTGTACCAGTTTTTCTGGGGCGACTTTTGCGACTGGTACATCGAGTGGGTGAAGCCGGAACTCCAGAGCGCAGACCGCGAGCGGGCCACGGTTGCGTGGAAGAATTTGTTCGCGGCGTTTGATGCGGCCCTGCGGCTGCTGCACCCGTTCATGCCTTTCCTGACAGAAGAGCTGTGGCACCGGTTGCCGCAAAAAGCTGGGACGAAATCGATCGCGCTGGATCAATTGCCGAGAGTCCATGACGATTGGAAAAACGAAGGAGCCATAGGAAAAGTTGACACGATCCAGGAAGTGGTCACGGCGCTACGCACCATTCGCGCGGAACTCAAGCTTGATCCCAGGAAAAGAGTGGCGGCGGAGTTTTCAACGAGCGACTCCGGCGCAGGCGAAACCGTTGGGACGAATCGCGCAGCGATTGAGAGATTCGCGGTATTGACGGAACTTCGCACCATGCCACGACAGCAGTTCGATGCAAAAAACGGGGCAGTGCGCTCTTCTGCTACGTTTGACGTGCGCATTGCGTATGTCGACACGGTGGATGTGGCGGCTGAGAAAACGAGGCTAGCAAGAGAAACTGAAGGCCTGCAGAAAGCAATTGCGTCGAAGGAAGGGCAACTCGGAAACGAGACGTTCCGCAGCCGCGCGCCGGAAAAAATCATCAAGGGGCTGGAAGCCACGCTCGCGGATCAGCGGATCGAATTGAAGAAATTGCAAGATCGACTGGCGCAGCTCGAATAGAATTCACTATTCTTGGGGTCCCCATGGACTGGAATTCTCGCTACATCAATGACCTTGTGCGGCACGCGCTGGAAGAAGATATCAGCACAGGAGACGCGACGACCTCGGCGGTTGTACCGCCAAGAGCTATGGCGCGGGCCAAGATTCTGGCCAGGCAGACGCTCGTTTGCGCAGGATTGCCGATTGCCGAAAAGATTTTCCACGCGCTGGATCCGGAGATCCACGTCGCTTTGCCGCACAACGATGGGTCGTTTATAGAACCTGGGGCGGAGATCGTGCGGATCAAGGGAAGCGCCCGCGCGATTCTTACCGGCGAACGAACCGCGTTGAACTTTCTGGCGCATCTTTGCGGAATTGCCACGCTGACCAGGCGGTTCGTGGAACAACTGGCGGGAACAAGGACTCGGATTCGGGACACGCGGAAAACGACACCGGGTTTGCGGGCGCTGGAAAAATATGCGGTGAAGACGGGGGGCGGGAACAATCACCGTTTCGGCCTCTATGACGCCATTCTCTTGAAAGAGAATCACATCGCGCTGGCGGGAGGAATCGAGGAAGCGCTGGACAAAGCGCATACCTACGTTTCGCCTAAGACGCCACCGCCCAGGGCGGCGAGCGCCTACGATGCGGCCGGGCTGGACCCGGAGGTGGTCGGCCCAGGACCTTTGCCGGTGCAGATCGAGGTTCGCAACCAGAGAGAATTGGTAGAAGCCCTGGGGGCCGGTGCGGAGGCGGTGCTGCTCGATAATATGCCACTGGAACGCGCTGCGGATTGCGTGAAGATGGCGCGCGGGATGCGCCCGGAATGCGTGATCGAGATTTCCGGCGGGATCACGCTCGACAACGCGCGCGCATACGCTGAGACCGGGGCCGACTTTCTTTCTTCCGGGATGCTCACTCACTCGGCTCCTGCCGCGAACCTTAGCCTACTTGTGGACAGCATCGAGGGAACGTAAGCTTAGGCAGCGCGAAGGGGCGCGGCAAAATCCCGATGAGTCAAGATTCCTTACCAGGCACAACCGACCGGCGGCTGGCAGGGTTGCTAACGTTGCTGGCGGAAAATGCCACCATCGTGATCAGCGGCGCGCGAATCGCGAAAGAGATTGGAGTTTCGCGGTCGACAGTATGGCGGTGGGTGGAACGGCTGCGCGGGCTGGGCGTGAAAGCGAAAGGCCAGCCGGCTACGGGATACTTCCTGGAGCAAGTCCCAGATATTTTGACTCCGGACATGCTCAAACAAGGGCTGAAAGGCAGCCTCTTCGGGAAACGTATCTTTCATTTCTTCAAGACGGATTCGACGAATCGCGTGGCGCTGGACTTGGGTCATGCCGGCGAGCCGGAAGGCGCGGTTGTGCTCGCGGAAGAGCAAACCGCAGGGCGTGGCCGGGCGGGACGCAAGTGGCATTCCGAACGCGCGGCGGGAATTTATGTGACGCTGCTGCTTCGGCCAAAACTGGCGCCGGTGCAGGCTCCACTGCTGACCATGATGGCGGGACTCTCGGCACACTCCGCGGTACAGGCAGTGACAGGCCTGGCGGTGGACCTGAAATGGCCCAATGACCTTCTCATTAGGGGGAAAAAAGTAGGCGGCATCCTAACGGAAATGCACGCCGAGCCAAATCAAGTAAGGTTCGTGATCGTGGGAATCGGACTGAACGTGAACCAGGAAAAGTTTCCCGGAGAACTTGCGAGTGCGGCGACTTCCCTGCGCGCGGAAACCGGCAAGTCGCAATCACGGCTGGAGCTGCTGGTGCGGTTGCTGCGTGAATTCGAGAGCGATTACAATCGATTCGTGCGGGAAGGCGTGGCCAGCGTGGTTGCGCGCTTTGAGTCGGTATCAAGCTATGCGAGAGGCAAGCGCGTGCGCGTAACCAACGGGACCGAGAGCTATGCCGGGACGACGGCGGGGCTCGGGCCAGAAGGATTGCTGCAAGTAGAGCGGGAAGACGGACGAATCACGCCGGTGATTTCAGGCGACGTCACGGAGGCACGCTAGATGCTGCTGACGATTGACGTGGGGAACACCAACTCAGTACTGGGTGTCTTTCGCGGCGAAGAGCTGATTGCAAATTGGCGTTTGACGACGGCCCGAGAACAGACGGTTGACGAGTATGGCGTGCTGACGAGGAATCTGTTCACGCTGGCGGGGCTGGACCGCGACGCGATCACCGGCGTGATCATCAGCTCGGTGGTGCCGCCGGTGAACCGAACACTGGCGGAAATGTCGCGCGTTTATTTTGGGAAGAAGGCGCTGTTCGTGGAGATGGGTGTGAAGACGGGGATGGCTGTGCTTGTGGACAACCCGTCCGAGGTAGGCGCGGACCGGATTGTGAACGGCGTGGCAGCGTTTCATCGGTATGGGGGGCCGTGCATCGTGGTGGATTTTGGGACGGCGATCACGTTTGATGCAATCTCTGCGAAGGGCGAATATCTTGGCGGGGTCATCGCGCCGGGGTTGGGGATTTCCTCGGAGGCGTTGTTTGCACGCGCTGCGCGGCTGCCGCGCGTGGAGATCAAAGACCCTGGGAAAGTGATCGGGACGAACACCGTCACGCACATGCAGGCGGGCTTGTATTACGGCGCAGTGGACATGGTTGACGGAATGCTTGCGCGGATGAAAAAGGAATTGGGCGAAGATGTGAAAGTCGTTGCGACCGGCGGCCAGGCGAGGCTCGTGTCGAAAGGCTCGAAGCATATCCAGCACACTGATGAATTTCTCACACTGACGGGCCTGCGATTGATCTGGGAGAAAAACCAGCCGGCGGAACACGGCAAGAGCGCGGCAGCAGCACCAGCAAAGAAGGCGCAGAGTTAGCAGCGGGCAGCGACAACGCAGACGGATCGCGGCTAGCGCCCGGACATTCGACGGCGCCCCACCAACGAAATGGACGGATGGAACTACTTCAATTACTTTACGGAAATCGAAGAATATTTCTGGAAGAAGCGAGGGGCGCATCTGCTGGTGTCGCCGCTGGACTGGGCGATCATGGAGGCGTGGCAGAAAGCCGGAGTGCCGCTGGAAGCCGCTCTGAAAGGGATCGACAGGGCGTTTGAAAGCTATCAGAGGTCGCGTCGAGGAGCGGGCAAGCCGTTAAAAAACCTGGCGTATTGCACAGGCGCGGTGCTGGAAGCAGCGGAAGAACAGCAGGAGGCTGCGGCAGGGAGCACGCCAAAAGCCGCGCGCGCGGCAACCAGCGATGCGTTTTCGCAGGACGAACTGAAAACATATTTTGCAAAGAATGTAGGGCGATTGAAGCAGGCAGCGGAAAAGAGTTTGCCACAGCAGCCAGAGATTGCCGCCCGTTTGTTGGAAATTGCGAAATCGCTGGAATCCAATGCTCAGCTCGTCGAAATACCGGGAGCACTGGACTTGGAAGATTTGGAGCGCCGACTGACGATTTTGGATGAGAAGATACATGCGGTGCTGACGAGCCATGCGCCTGAAGAGCTCATGCTGAAGATCCGGCGCGAAGTGGATGGGCAATTGGCGAGGTACCGGCGGAAGATGAAGGCAGAGCAACTGGCAATGGTTGAAAAGCAGTATATGCAGAAACGGTTGCTGGAAGAGTTTGGAATCCCACGCCTCAGTCTTTTCTACTTGACGTAGCGTTGGTCATCAGATTGCCCGGCATTCGCAGACAAACAAGAACGATTTGATTTCACACGACGCCACCAAGTTATCCTAGAATAGGACAACAGTATGCCTGATGAGTTAAGATTATCGATTGAGAAGCTTGTTTACGGCGGTGACGGCTTGGCGCACGCCGATGGAAACACGGTTTTCGTGCCTTATGTTCTGCCCGGGGAAGAGGTGCGAGCGAACACGAAATCGAAAAAAAAGAAATTGATCTGGGCTGAGTTGTTGGAGGTCACCTCACCGGCGAAAGAGCGCGAAAAGGCAAAGTGCCCGCATTTTCAGAAGTGCGGCGGCTGCCATTACCAGCACATTCCGGCGGCCGAGCAGTTGAGGCTTAAGAAAGAAATTTTGCGCGAAACCCTTTCGCGGCTCGGGGGAATCACGTGGGATGGCGCGATTGTGGAACACTCCGCGGAGCCGTTTGGCTATCGCAATCGCGCGCAGTGGGCGGTGCGGAGCGGGATGCCGCTGGCGCTGGGATACTTCCTGCCGGAAAGCTCCGTGATCGTACCGATTGATGAATGTCCCGTCCTGTCGCCACGCCTCGCGCAGACATTCGTGCGGCTTCAAGACATGGCTCGTTCCGGCACTCTACCGATGGGCATTCAGGAGATCGAGGCATTTGCCGATTCGGCGGACGAAAAGATTGCGCTGAGTGTGGCGTTCGAGAAATTCCCGAAGCCAGCGGCGGACCTGGCATCTGCCTTCCGAGAAGCTTTGGCCCAGATCGAGAGTCTGTTGCTCCTGGACCAAAAGAAAGACCGCTTTGAATTGACGGGGCCGGGATATTTGATGCATGGGGCCGGCGGATACAAATACCGAGTCAGCCATCTTTCGTTTTTTCAGGTGAACCGCTTCCTGATCGAGGATTTGCTAAAGACCGTGACCGCGAATGCGCAGGGTGAGCTGGCGCTGGATCTGTATTCCGGAGTCGGGTTCTTCACATTGCCTCTGGCAAAGGCGTTTCAGAGAGTGGTGAGCGTCGATGCCAATCTGGCCGCGACGCGGGATCTCTACGCCAACGCGGACGCCGCGGGGGTCACAATCACCTCGCACCACGAACATGCGGAAGAGTTTCTGAAAAAAACGGATGAAAGACCAGACTTTGTGATCCTGGATCCGCCCCGAGCAGGATTGGGGGCGGAGGCCGCTGAGAAGCTCGCGGAGTTGGGCGCCAAAGAGATTGTGTATCTTTCCTGCGATCCATCCACCCTGGCTCGCGATTTGGCAGTATTGACGGGCTCACCCAGGAAACCGAAAGAGATTACGGGGCCAAGCATCCGTTATGAGATCACGGAAATGCATTTGTTCGATCTGTTTCCGCAAACATTTCACATCGAGACCTTCGTGAGGTTGCGAAGATTGCCATGAGGCTGCCGGCTCTAGCGATCGCCGCAGCATTTACCTACGGCATCGTGCTCGGCTTGCATCCCGCGGTTGTGCGAAGTGCTTACTCCCTCATTCTTCTTTCCTCTTTTTTCATTTTCATAGAGGTGTCCTCGTCCTGACCGGAATTATTTTTGTAAGAATCCGGCGTCTTTTCCTCGCAAGCGTCGCCTCTATCCTTAGTTGGGTTTTACTTGGATTCCTGGGAGCTTGCATTGCGGAACAGCCGCGGGATGCGGATCACGTGATCTCGCTCCTTGAGCAAGGACGCCTCCCATTTGAAAACGCCTCTGCGATGGCACGGCCACCTGCGCGATGAGCCGGCACGTCTGCCATGGGGTTATGGATACGAAATCGAGCTTTCCGGTGTGGAATTCGAAGAGGCCCTGCATGCCTTGCGAGGCGGGTTGCGCTTGAGTTTCACGGCGCTTCCCGACGTTGCGCAACCGCCCAACATTCATGCGGGAGATGAAGTAGCTGTCGTGACGGAAGTAAAGCGCCCGCAAGTTTTCAGGGATGAAGGCGCGTTCGACAGGCGCGCATATCTTGCGCAACAAAATATCGATCTTGTGGCCACTCTCAGAGCCCCGCAATTAATCGATCGCCTCGCCCTCTCCAACCATAGGAACAGTTCTCGCGCGGGCACGGAGGCGATTGCGCGATGAGCTTGATGAGTTGTTTGCGGGCACTCCGCAAGTTGCAGGGGTATTGCGAGCGATGCTGCTGGGTGACCGCAGTTTTGTCGACCGTGAAGAAGGAACGGACTTTCAGAAGACAGGAGTGTTTCACGTACTCGTGTTGGCAGGTCTGCACGTGGGGGCTCTTGCGTTCGCGCTCTACTGGGCAGGACGCCGGCTGCGGCTGCCGCGAATGCGGACAATGCTGTTCACTATTACACTGCTTTCGGCTTATGTGGCGGTCGTCGAGCAACGCGCCCCCGTATTACGGGCAGCAATGATGGCGGCGATTGTTGTGTTTGGTGGATTTTTCTTCCGCCGATTGGAACTGCTCAATTCTGCGGCAGTGGCGGCTCTAATTCTGCTCGCTGCAAGACCGCTCGCTTTGAGAGACTCCAGCTTTCAATTGACCTTCGTCGCCATCGGATGCATTGCGGGTTTGGCATTGCCGTGGCTTGAGAAGACGGTGCAGCCGTATGTGCGCTCGCTGCAAGGCTGGCGAGACGTAACACGCGATGCCGCTCATGAACCGCGGGCAATTCAGTTCAGAGTCGATCTGCGTTCGCTGGCGCAGTGGATCTCCACCAGATTGCCCCAGCAGCTGGGGAAATCAACAGGCGACATTCTGGTTGGCGGATTGTCTCTGACGTTCCGCGTGTGGGAGCTCTTGGTGCTCACGATAGCGCTGCAGGCTGGAATGTTGCCATTGATGGCGCGCGATTTTCACCGTATCCCATTGTCGGCGCCGATTGTGAACCTGGCTGCCGTTCCACTTACAGGCGTCATCGTCCCACTCGGCTTTCTGACTTTGGCCTGCGGGCTAATTCTCCCAGCGATTGGAAAATTCCTTGCGGTGCCTGGCTGACTGCACTGCTTTTGCACGTTGTCCAGTGGTTCGCGCATTTTCCGAGATGGAGTTACCGGATTCCCGGGCCGCCATCCTGGCTGATCGTTTTGTTTTTTGCCGTCGCCATTCTGCTAGCGGTAGTGATGCGGTTGAAGCATTGGTTCCGAAGAGCGGTAGTCTGGGGACTACGCGGCGTATTCATCCCTGTTTGTGGTCTCACCTGGTGGAAAAACTCTGTTGATCGATGGCGGCGGAGCGTTCGGCGGCTTTCCCAGCCATGAAGAACACAATGGTGTCGACCCTGGTGAAGAGGCGGTATCGCCGTATTTGTGGTCACGTGATTTTCAGAGGCTGGATGTCGTCGCGCTGACGCACGCTCATCAGGATCATCTGGGTGGGGTGACTGCAATCCTGGACAATTTTCGCGTTGCGAAACCTTGGATCGGGCGCGAAGTGTCCATCCCAGCCTTAGCGAGGCTGGAAGAACTTGCGCGCAAGCGACAAATCCCCGTCGAACACGCGCTGCGGGGCAAATCTTTTCATTGGGATGGTGCAGACGGCGACTTTCTGTGGCCGGAGATCATTTCCGAAGAGGTCGCGCCTTCCGAAAAGAACAACGATTCTCTGGTGCTGCGAATGCACTACGGCAATGAAATGTTCTTGCTGCCGGGAGATGCAGAAAAAAAGGTGGAACGCGAAATTCTATTCGAGAATAGTGCAGAGGCCGTGCGCGCCGATGTACTTAAGGTCGGCCATCACGGAAGTAAGAATTCGACGATGCCAGAATTTCTCGCGGCAGTGCAGCCGCGTTTCGGAATCATATCCGCTGGCGAGGACAATATCTTTGGGCATCCTAGTCCGGAGCTCCTCGAACGATTAGAGAATGCGGGCGTGCGGATCTTGAGGACCGACAGAGACGGGGCAGTCCATGTGCTGACGGACGGCACGCGGCTGGAAATCACCTGCTTCATTGCGTGCCTAGGCGCGGCGAACGCGGCTGCATCAGTGCAGGCGGAGGCGCCATCTCCAAAGCAGAACTAAGATAAGAAACAGAAAGCCAACGGCGGCCTGCCATTCATGGTTCTTCTTGTACTGGGTGAAAGAGAAGGCGGCGGCCGAGTCTCCTGTCAATTTTGCGGCGGTCACGCGCGGAATGAAAATTGGGACGATGCGCGCATACTCATCGAAGGATGCTCCGTGGCGAATATGAAGTTCATTCGCTTCCCGCTGCATCACCATGGAATAAAACAGCGCGAAGTAAGCAATAAGGACCAGAGCAGAAACCCACGAGCGCGTGGCAATCCCTGCCCCAAGGGCCAGAATGGCGCTGCCTAAATAAAGCGGATTCCGAGTGTAAGCGTAGGGCCCCGTTACGCTGAGGACTTCCTTCTTATGAAGGTAGCCCGCTGCATAAGCGCGCAGGCACAGTCCGGCGACACCAACCAGGGCGCCGACCAAAATGCTGCGAGGCGTGGGGCGCGAGAAATAAACAACTGCTATCGCAAGTGGATAACCGACGCGAACACGCCAGCGAACGAAAAAACTGCCAGCCGCGCTCATCGGCGAGCCTCAACTTGACGGCGAACTGCGTCGAAGACTGTCTCGACGTCAATTTCGAGAATGGAAGGAGCAGCCTGGTCACCTCGCTTATAGGTGGTTACCGCGTGCGGACTGCGCAGAATGATATCAACGGGAGAAGCGCTGCCAGATTGGGCACCAGGGCGGTAGGGGCCGTTCCTCGCTGGATCGGTCGGACCGAAGATGGCAACCGCGGGCGTTCCAAGAGCGACAGCCAGATGCAGCGGCCCCGTATCACCACCGACGACGCAGACCGCGTTGCGCAGAATAGCCATAAGCTGGACGAGCGAGCCATTGTAAGCGATAGGGTCCGCTTCGCAACTAGCCACTTTGACCGAGGAGACCATATCCTCTTCGCCAGGGCCATAATTCAGAACGCAACGCAGACCGAGAACGGCACGGATTCTCTGGCAGAGTGCCCCGTAGCGATCCGGCGGCCAGCATTTCGAGCGCCAGCCCCCAGCGGGGCTCAATACGACGTACCGTTCAACGGCAGAGCCTCGCAAGAGCTGCAGGACGAACACTTCCTGAATCGCAGGTACCGCGAGCGTCACAGGCGCCACGCCGTTTCGAGCCCCTGCGCGCCGCGAGAGTTCTCCATTCTGCTTGACGATGTGTGTTTGGGCGCAACGCACGCGATCGGTGTAGAGGATCGGAACGCCTAACTCGCGAATTGTTTGGGAAGAGAATCCAATCCGGCGCGAGACGCCTCCGAAGAACGGAAGGGCCGCCGACTTCCACAACCCTTGATAGTCGATCGCAGCGGTGAAGTTTTGTTTCCGAATTTTCCCGATGATTCCGCGTAAAGACCTGTACGAGCGTGTATCCGTCTCCCAAATGTCCGTTGCAAGTTCGCCGCACTCAATAAGTTCTTTCCAGCGGGGATGAGCTAGCCAAACGATTTCGGCTTTCGGAAACGATTCGCGCAGGCCGGCGACGGCGGGAAAGGTGTGGACAATGTCCCCGAGAGACCCAAGGCGCACGACCAGGAAACGCGGCTCAGGCATGCGGCGCCTTGCGAATGGAATCCAGGAGTTCTCGCGTGGAGTGATGCTTTGGGTCGCCCACGATGGCAACACGGATACCTAGGCGCGAAGCGATGGCGCGCTCCGGCACGGTCTCGAGCGTGTAATCGGTGCCTTTGGCATGAACATCCGGGCGCAGGTCCTCCAGAAGACTTTCCACGTTGGGTTCAGTGAAGAGCACGACGTAGTCCACGCAGCGAAGCGCGGCAACGAGTTGGGCGCGAGCGTTTTCATTGAGGACTGGGCGGCCGGGTCCTTTGAGGTTGCAGACGCTGGAGTCGGCATTCACGCCGACAACAAGAACGTCACCTTCGCGGCGCGCACCTTCAAGATAGCGAATATGTCCGACGTGTAGCGTATCGAAACAACCATTGGCAAAGACGATGCGTTGGCCGTGGCGCTTGTTTTCCGCGAGTTTCACGCGCAGCAAGTCTCGCGCAACGATTTTGGAAGCAGCCTCGCGCATAACTTATGACGCGGCTCCCGAGGCCTCGCCACGGACGGCGTCGAGGAGTTCTTGTCGTGAAATGGTAGCGGTGCCGCGTTTCATAACTACGAGACCGCCAGCGATGTTGGCAATGTGCGCGGCTTCAAGAGGAGAAGCCCCGCACGCGAGCGCCAAAGTATACGCGGCAAGAACGGTGTCACCGGCGCCGGTAACGTCAACGGCCTGATCGCTGCCATGAACGGGGATTTGCACGAAGCGACCGGCGGGTTCGAACAGGGCCGCGCCATGACGCCCGCGTGTGACCAGGAGCGATTGTAATTTCATTTCTGAAAGGGTCGCGTGGCCTGCACGTGCCAGTTCGCCGCCGTCTTGACCTATGACTGTGTGATGCTCCGCTTCAAGCTCGGCCTCATTTGGCGTAGCGGCGGTAACGCCCGCCTTCGCGTAGCGGTGCAAATTGTAGCGCGCGTCGAGTGTGACGGGCAGCGCACTCTTGCGCTTTGAGGACGCCTGCTGAACAAGCTCCGGAGTCGCAACCCCAAACCCATAATCAGACACCGCAAGCGCGTGGGCGATGCGCAGATTTGCGGAAAGCCGCTGCTGAAGCTTTTTTCGAATGGCATCCGGGAGAGGCGATTTTGGTTCGTAGTCAACGCGCAGCACCTGTTGCCCCACTGTGTGAGTCCAGCCCGCAAGAAAGCGGCTTTTGGTCGGCGTCGTCCAGCCTTTCACGCGGAAAATACCGGAAACGTTCATGCGCACGCGGCGGAAATGGATGATGAGCGCGTCTCCCGGAGCATCATCGCCTACAGCCGTGACGGGCAGGACACGCGCGCCGAGCGACGCGAGGTTGTTGGCGGCGTTGGCGGCCCCACCTGGAACAATCTGAGTCCCGCGATGTTTGAGGATCAGAACCGGCGCCTCGCGCGAGACACGCGAAATCTCGCCATATTGGAACTCATCAGCCACGAAATCACCGAGGAGAACGACTGTTTTCGTGTTGAATTGCTCGACACAGTCGGCCAGAGCGAGAAGGTCGACAGAAGTTGACGCCGGCTCTTGCGTGCGCGAGCGCTTCATTTTGGTTCCCTCAGAATCCAGTCTGCCGCCTGCCCGAGATCTTCCGCTACAAAGTCGGGCTGAAAAGGCCACTTCGCCGCGTGCCAGGCGAGTTCACCTTCGCCATAACCGGTGCGCACGAGGATGCCTCGCGCGCGGACGTTTCGAGCGAGTTCCATATCGCCATAGCGATCGCCAACCACAATGGAGCGCTGCAAATCGAGCCCATGCTCCTGCGCAGCGCGGTCTAACATGCCTGTTTTTGGCTTGCGGCAGTTGCAATTATCGGCGGAGGTGTGTGGGCAATAATAGATCGCGTCGAGCTTCGCGCCCGCTTCTGTAAGTTGTTGCGTCATGAATTCGTTCACACTGTGCACCAGCGACTCTGGAAAGTACCCGCGACCGGCGCCCGACTGATTGGTGACGACGATAACGGGCAAACCCGCCTCATTTAGCCGGCGAATTGCCGCTGCGGCAAAGGGAAACATACGAAAACGGCTGGCGTGATTCAAGTAGCCTACTTCCTCGGCTATTGTCCCATCGCGATCGAGGAAAACAGCGGGGCGCAGGGAAGATGGTTCAGGCACGCTGCACCTGGATCGAGGATAACCAGGGCTTCGTCGCGGCCTCCACCATTCCGGCCGTGATTGCAGTCATGCACCGATGATCGGTCGGGCAGCGACGAAGAAAACAGGGACTGCAGTAAGGCTTCTGTTGAACGATGCTACAGCGGTGTGTAACGGGAGATGTTCCAAGTGGATCCGTGGGACCAAACACCGCGACGACTGGAAGTCCGACAGCAGCGGCGACGTGCATCGCCCCGGAATCGTTGCCGATGAAGAGGTAGCATTGCGAGAGTAGTGCGGGCAGATCGGCAATTGCAGTTTTTCCCGTGAGGTCGATGGGAGGCTGATGCATTTCGGCGGAGATGGCCGTCGAAACGTTTGCCTCGGCAGCAGTCCCAAGGAGGATGACATCGGCATCTGCTTCCGATTGCAACCGATTCGCCACCTCGGCAAATCGCGAAGGCGGCCAGCACTTTGCCGATCCGTACGATGCGCCGGCCCCGATGGCAATTCGCGGCGCGCCCTGGCGTGCGCCCAATTTACAAAGAAATTCATCGGCGCTCCGCCGCTTCGCTTCTGGAACGTGCAGTCCAATGAATGTTTCGTCTTGAAGGGAATCCAGCCAACCGGCGCGGCGAAGAAGTTCCAGATAATAAAACTTCTCATGCGCAGGAATCTCTCCTTGCCGGGGAAGAGGCACGGCCTTGGTCAGAAGAAAGCTGCGGGCGTCGCGAGCATAGCCGATGCGTTCGGGAATATTGGATCGCCAGGCCAGCCACGCGGCGTCGAACGCATTCTGCAACAGCAAGGCCACGTCAAACTTCTGTGCGCGGAGTTCTGCGGCCAGCCGCTCGCGTCCGAAAAAACCCGCATGCAAGCCTTTTGGGTCGTATGGGATGAGTTGATTGCAGATTTCCTGATCGCGATAAATATCGGCGACATAGGGACGCGCGACGATGGCAATTTCTGCATCAGGAAAACGCTTGCGCACCGCGCGAAGCGCCGGTAGCGCCAAAATCGCGTCTCCGACCCAGTTCGTCGCGCGAATGAGAATTTTCATGCTGCCGCTCCTGCGGCGGCCGCAAGCGTTTGCTCAAGGACGTTCCGGAAATCAGCCTCGGGAGTCACAACCAGATCGATTACCGCGACGTAAAGCGGAGTTTCGTCGAACTTCAGTCCAGCCAGATTCTGCGCATCCTTCTCGGTCGTAACGAGCGCGTTGGCGCCTGCCCGTTTCGCCGCCTGCTTCACTGCTAAAAAGTCCCGCTGCGTGTAGCGGTAGTGGTCGGCAAACACGGCTTGGCCGCAAATGGCAAGACCCCAATTCCCAAGGTCCCGGAAGAAGGCGTCTGGATTGCCGAGGCCGCAGAATGCAAAAAAAGGGCCAGCTCCGATTTCATTGGCGGAGAGAGGAGAGATCTCACCGCCAAAGCGGCGGAACCCAAGCAGCCGAGTCGAAGCAGCGAAAACCGGATACTGAGCTAGCTTCCCGATCGCGTCGAGTGTTCCCGATGCCATTTCGGCGCGCGTAAAAATAATCAGATTTGCGCGGCTCATTGCCGTTACCGGTTCGCGAAGCCGGCCGGCCGGCAGTAAGGACTCTCCAGCAAGTGGCCGGGAAGCATCCATCAGGAGAATGTCCAGGTCGCGAGCAAGCTGAAGATGCTGAAAGCCGTCATCCAAAAGAAAAACGTCAATCGGCTGCTGCGATTCGAGCCGGCGGCCCGCGGCAAAACGATTCTTGCCAACGCCAAAAGAGACGCGGCCCTGGAGGCGGAATCTCATCAATTCGATTTCGTCACTGGTTCCATTTTCGCCACCGTAGCCGCGGCTCAGAATCGCAACGCGCTTCCCTTCTGCAAGAAACCTCTCAGCGATCCAGATCACCGTGGGCGTCTTGCCGGTGCCGCCGACAGTAAGATTGCCAACGCTGATGACTGTTCCTTTCAGCCGCTTTTTCTTCAGCCAGCCATGCGCGTAGAGCCAGACCCGCACCCGGACGATCACGCCATACAGCAAGGACAGCGGCCAAAGTATCGTCCGCAGCAGCGGCGAAACCTTCATCGCCCCGCACCATCCAGGTGCTTCGCGATCTCCGCAGCCACTCGATTCGTCGCTCCTCGCGAGTCGGCCACCAGGTGCCGCGCCGTCTCGCTCATTTTCTTCATGCGTTCCGGATCCCGAAACAGTTCGATCCAGGCGACGCCGACGTCTTCCGGACTTTCCACCTGAATCGCGGCCCCCGCGGAAACGAAGCGCGAAGCAATTTCCGCAAAATTTTCCATCGATGGCCCGAACACGGGAACCTTACCGAAGGCCGCGGGTTCAAGAATATTATGACCTCCGGAAGAAACGAGCGATCCCCCGACAAACGCTCCATCGGCTAGCCCATAAAGTGACGCAAGTTCGCCGATGCTATCGAGCAGTAGAACGGTGACGTCATCGGGTATCGTAATGATGTTGGGGTTCCCATCCGATTGCTTTGCGGCCGGTCCTGGAATCGGCATTTGAGACCGCCGGATGAACTTGCGGTGCGATTCGTCGATAAACTCCGCGGCGTCATCAAAACTCTCCGGCTTGCGGGGCGCAAGCACAAGCAGCGCCTTGGGATACTCGCCCTGCAAAGTTCCAAAGGCGATGAGCGCGTGAGGCTCTTCGGTCGCAACGACGCTGCCGGCAACGATAATCGGAGAACGGCCGCTGCGCCTGATTTCGGTTGCGAGCCAATTCGACAGCGGCGTTGGCGCGGGAAGTTCTAAGTCGTATTTCAAGTTTCCGCTGACCTGCACGCGATCCGCTGGCGCGCCCAGTGCACGCACGCGATCCGCATCCTTTTCGCTCTGCATGAGGAAGGCGCTGGCGTTCGACAGCGCGTCTCGCAAGAAGGGTCTCAGGAAAAACCCAAAAACTGCGAGATAGCTCTGATAGCGCGTAAACGAGCGATCCGAAATCCGCCCGCTCACGAAAACCACGGGAACATCTCGCCGGCTAGCTTCGCGGAGAAAATTTGGCCAGATCTCAGTCTCTAGCACCAACACGACCGAAGCCTGCACGGCATCGAGAGCACGACGAACGCAAAATGCCCAATCCAAAGGGAAATAGATGATGGCATCGGCAAAGGGCAGGCGCTCGCGAGCCAGTGCTTGTCCCGTCTGGGTGGTAGTCGAGATAATGAGTGGCCGATTGGGATAGGCTTCTTTCAGCCGCCTCGCAAGAGTTATGCCGGAAAGGGTCTCGCCGACACTCACGGCATGAATCCAGATGGCACCGGGACGCTTCGCTGGCAGCTTGGTAATCGCTGGAAACGAGGATCCTAAACGTTCAGCGAGGTTTGAGAGATACTTTCCGTGGCGTAGTCCTTGCACGAGCCAATAAGGCACCAGCAACAGGGCCGCGAAACCCATTAGAAAGCTATAAATGAAATACACTAAGCATAGCTCCGGTCTGTGCTCATCCCGCCAGCAGCGGGCGGCGCGCGACGCAGGGCAACCCTGCGCAACCCCCAGGAATCGAAGGCGTCGAGATGAGAAAAGTCTATTATAACCCGATGCGAAAACTAACACTCATCCTTGCTTTTCTTGCTGCGCCGTCGCTGGTCGCCCAAAAGGGCGCCTCCCAACAGCCGGCTTCGCTCAAGACCGCTTCGCTTGAGTCCCACGAGGGCATGACCATAACTGCCCGGCCGTGGACCGACTCCGCGCTCTATAAGGAGAAGTTTCCAAAGAAATCGCCATTCGCGGCAGGCGTCGCCGCCGTGCAAGTCGCTTTCAGGAATGATTCCAACGACAGCATGAAGATCAACCTGGAACGCATTCGGCTGAACGTCTCGCTCTCGGAGGAAGATCGCCAGTCGCTCTATCCCCTTACGTCCGAGCAAGCGGCCGATGTTATCACCCATCCCGGGTCGAAAAACGTAACCATGAAAAGGCTTCCCATTCCTCTTGGGGGACCGAAGGTTGGGCACGACAAGAAATGGGTGGAAGTGGAGAAAAGCTTGAACGACGCCGGCGTGCAAGCCAGCGTTGTCGCGCCCCATAGCACTGTGCAGGGGCTCCTATACTTTGATCTTCGAAGTCAATTCGATCTGTTGAATGCGGCGCGCCTCTACGTACCTGAAATTGTGGCCATCGAAAAGAATCGCGGCCTCATGTACTTTGAAATTGACCTGAGCCGATCCGCGGAACACTGAGCTACTCGTGGTGGAACGCAGACCGCCCAGGTTTGCGCGCATCCCCGCCGTCGGCTAACATGACGTGTGCCCACTTTCTCCGATCACGCCGGACAAATGCTATCTCTTCTCGATGAATTGAATCCCGAACAACGGCTGGCCGTCGAAACCACGGAAGGTCCTCTGCTGATTCTCGCGGGCGCAGGCACCGGCAAGACACGTGCCATTACGTTTCGAATGGCCAACCTAATCGCCAATGGTGTGCCCGCCGAATCCATTCTCGCTGTGACCTTCACCAACAAAGCTGCGGAGGAGATGCGCAATCGCGTCTCGGCCCTGCTCCTGCGTGCCGGCATCCCTCCTGCGCAGCCCTGGCTTTCCACGTTTCATTCTCTCTGCGCGCGCCTTTTGCGGCGCGAAGCTGCCGCTGCCGGTTTGCCGCGCGATTTTGCCATTTACGACGATGATGACCAACTGGCTGCCGTCAAGCTGGCTATGACCAAACTGCAGATCGAAGACGACAACTTGACGCCAAGAAATGTTCTCAGTCAAATCAGCTACGCGAAAAATCATGGCCAGACTGCGGAGCAATTGCGCGCCGAAGCCTTCGATCAAAACGGGCGCCGCACGGCGGATATTTTCGCGGCATACGGAAAGCTCCTGCACGAGAGCAAGGCCCTGGACTTCGATGACTTGCTCCTCCGCTCAGTGCGTTTGCTGCGCGAGTCCACGCCGACTCGGGAGAAGTGGCAAACGCGCTTCCAATACATTCACGTAGACGAGTATCAGGATACCAATCGTGTGCAATATGACCTGATGCGGCTCCTGACCGGGCCGCGGAACAATGTCTGTGTCGTGGGAGACGAAGACCAATCGATTTACCGCTGGCGAGGCGCCGACGTCTCGATCCTCTTGAGTTTTTCCCGCGATTTCCCCGTCGCGCGAATCGTCAAACTGGAACGCAATTACCGATCGACGCAGAATATTCTCGACGCCTCTGGTGCCGTCGTTGCAAACAATCCCGAGCGGCTGGGCAAGTCGTTGAGCGCGGAGAAAGGCGCGGGCGGAAATCTAAGGTATTTCGAGGGCCGGGATGCACAGGCCGAAGCGGAATTTGTCGCCGGTGAGCTCGAGCGTATTCTCAACGACGATTCGGATCAAGCCTGTGCGGTGGAATACCGCACGAATTCCCAGTCTCGCGCCTTTGAAGAGGTGTTCCGCCGGCGCGGTCTGCGGTACAAGCTGGTGGGCGGATTCAGCTTCTACAATCGCGCCGAAGTAAAAGATGCGCTCGCCTATGTCCGCCTGGCGATGCACCCGGAAGACGATATTTCGCTACTTCGCGTGATGAATGTTCCCCCGCGCGGCATCGGCAAGACAACGGTTGACACGCTCCGCGAATCGGCACGCGTTGATGAAACACCGCTGTGGGCGGCCATTGAGAAATTTGTCTCTGGTGCATCCCCGGGCCGTGCAGTAACTCCTTTGCGGGCATTCCAGGAGCTCATCCGCAAATTGCAGGACGCGCTTGCCACCAAAGAACCCGCGGATTTCCTGCATGTAGTGCTTGAGGAATCCGGTTACATGGACATGCTCAAGGATCGCAACACGCCTGAGGATGTCGCACGGATGGAGAATCTCGAAGAAATTACGCGCGCTGTTGCCGAAAGCATAGAAGCCGGTGAGACTTTTGCCGACTTCCTCGATGCCGCGGCGCTGGTGAGCGACGCGGATCAATTTGAAGGCAAGCCCGGCGTCACGCTCATCACCTTGCACAGCACCAAGGGTCTGGAATTCGATCACGTGTTCCTCACCGGCATGGAAGAAGGCATCTGCCCGCACAGCCGTTCCATAACCGAAGAAAAAGGAATCGAAGAGGAACGCCGTCTCGTTTACGTGGGAATGACTCGGGCGCGGCAGTCCCTCACTCTGACTCGGTCCGTCTACCGGCGCATTTTCGGCAATGAGCAGCAATTGCGCGCTTCCCTGCCCTCGCGCTTTCTTGCGGAAATTCCCAGCGAGCTGGTGGAAACGGTTCGGGGATCAATGGCGGAAATTGGCGAGAAGCGGCGCTACGAGCCCGACCCGGAGTATTCGTATTCGCCGGAAGAATTCCTGCGTCGCGTGCGTGGCGGGCCCAAGTCAACAGAAGCGGCTCCGCGCCGCCAACCAACTCAACCTTCTTTCAGGCGCCTCGCCGCAAAACGTGGCGGCGACGCGAACCCTATGCTGGGGCGTAAAGTTCGGCATCCGAGCTTCGGCGTGGGAACCATTGTTGGCGTCGAGGGCGACGACGAAGACCGCCGCCTCTCCGTGAGCTTCCCCGGTCGCGGCACGAAAAAGTTCATCGAGCGGTACGCGCAGCTTGAGCAGGCGTAAAGTGGGATACTCTCTAGAACGCGGCTACGTCGGCTGATTGCGCCGACCCGTTGCGTGGGGGGGCTTCTCGGGGTACATTGAGGCGCGTTCATTCCTCAAAAGCGTGCTTGATCATTTCAGGCTTCCGGTTTGCCCGGATGCGATCGGAGCGCATGGGTGGGATCATATCTCTTCCGTTGCAAGGGTATCGACCAACTGATCTCGGATTCGGAAAATGCTGAAGTCCGGCTAAAAAAATCCCTTGGATGGCTGAGCCTGACGTCCCTGGGAATCGGCGCAGTCATCGGCTCCGGCATCTTTACCATCATCGGCACGGCAATCGCCGGGCAAAAGTTTCAAGCCTCTTCCATCCTGAACGCTCCTCTTCTGGAATACCTGATTCACCATTCCGCTTCGTTTGGACGCCCCGGCGCGGGCCCGGCCATCGCTCTCTCCTTTGTCCTGGTCGCTATCGCCTGCGGATTCGCATCGGTGTGCTACGCCGAGCTTGCCGCCATGATTCCGATTGCAGGCAGCGCGTACACCTATACTTACGCGACGATGGGAGAACTCGTCGCCTGGATCATCGGCTGGGACTTGATACTCGAGTACGCCGTCAGCAACATGGCCGTCAGCGTCGGCTTTTCGCAGCACCTGGTCAACATGCTGGACTGGTTCGGCGTCCATCCGAACCCTCGTTGGATTTCTCCCGCCTACCTTCCCAGCGGGCTTTCCGACCTGGAAGGCAACATGCTCTACGGGCCCGGTTGGCATTTCGGCTTTAACTGGCCGGCCTTCGTCATCGTGATGCTCCTGACGGTCATCCTGGTGCGCGGCATCAAGGAGTCCGCGCGGACCAACAACATCATGGTGCTGCTGAAAATCATCGCCATTCTGGTCTTTGTGACTTTTGCATCCAAGCTCATACATCCCGCGAACTATCATCCCTTCGCGCCGAACGGCTGGCCGGGAATCCTGACCGGCGGGTCCATAGTCTTCTTTACTTACATTGGATTCGATTCCGTCTCTACCGCTGCCGAGGAATGTAAACGCCCGCAGCGTGACTTGCCGATTGGCATCATCGGCACACTTGTCATCTGCACGCTGCTCTATGTGGCCGTTGTGGTCGTGCTCACCGGGCTGGTCAAGTGGGATACCCTGTTGGACGACGCTGCCCCCGTCGTCAACACCCTCAAAAAACTTCATTTCACCGGAGTCCGCTTGGTCGTCCTCATCGGTGCAATGATGGGCATGATCTCTTCCCTGCTGGTTTTCCAGCTCGGCCAGGCTCGCGTATGGTTTGCCATGTCGCGTGATGGTTTATTTCCCAGAATTTTCGGACGCGTGCATCCGCGTTTTCAGACGCCGGATTTTTCAACCTGGATGGCCGGATTCGTCGTCGGCATTCCTGCAGGCTTACTGGACATCGGAACGCTGGCCGATCTTTCAAATATCGGCACGCTCTTCGCTTTTGCCCTGGTGGCCGGAGGCGTGCTGATTCTCCGTTACCGTGAACCGAATCGCCATCGAGCTTTCCGCGCGCCGGGAGGGCCAATTGCCCCTGTTCTGACGATTGTGACTTGTCTCCTTCTGATGGCCGGGCTCCCCATCATGAATTGGATTCGCTTCTTTGTATGGATGGCCATCGGACTTGTGATTTACTACAACTATGGCCGCAAACGCAGCACATTGCGTGCGGCCAACCAGGCATAGAGGAATCGCGTGACGGAGCGGCGTTTCATAGAGTCGGTGCAACGGAGGGGCGCTTTCGTTTTCTTCGCCTCCCTCTGTCTATTGCTCCCCAATCGTTCGTTCGCCTGGGGAAGAAACGGGCACAGGCTGGTGATAAGCAAAGCTGTCGAAACTCTCCCGTCGGACATCCGTCCATTTTTCGAGGTCAATCGCGCGATCCTCTCTCAGCACGTTACCGATCCTCTGGACGCCATCGCGAAGACTCCTGCGGAGCGCCATAATCATTTCATCCTCCTCGACAAATACGGACGATTCCCGTTCGAGGCCCTGCCGCGCAACTATAAAGCCGCCGTAACAAAATTCGGCAAACCGAAACTGGATGCTAACGGCCTTCTTCCCTGGCAGATCGGCGTCTACAGCGAGAAATTGACCGAAGCGATGAAGGCCGGGAAGTGGGAAGAAGCAAAACTGTACGCGGCCATCCTGGCGAACTACGTGGCGGAGGCGCACGATCCCTTTGACACGACGGATAATTTCGACGGCCGCCTAAGTGCGCAACCGGGTGTCAACGAACGCTTCGGGACCACGCTGATCGACCGTTATTCCTCTTTTTTCCCTATGCGACCGAACGACGCCATTTTCATCAACGACCCCACGGATCGCGCTTTCGAGGCCTGCCTCAGCTCTCATAGCTGGCTGGAGACCATTCTTCTCGCTGACCGCAACGCGCGCCGCGGCGAGAATTCCTTCAATGACGAGTATTACGACCGCTTTTACAATCAAGCCGCGGCGATTTTGATTCGCCAGCTCTCCGATGCTGCAACGGACGTCGGCTCTTTCTGGCTCACGGCGTGGAAAAACGCCGGCAGCCCGCAATTGCCACACTAATCTTTCGCGGATGACGCCGCCCTTGCTCTCTGACCGGATTGTTTCCCTGCCAAAAGCAGAGCTGCACCTCCATCTCGAAGGCTCCATTCAACCCGCGACCGTCTGCGCGCTGACAGCTCGTCACGGCGTCGTCATGACTGAGGAAGAAGTCCGCCAGCGATACGCTTACCGCAACTTCGGCGAATTCATCGAGGCCTTCAAATGGGTCACTTCGTTCTTGCGCGACCCTCAGGATTACGCGCTCATCGCCCGCGACCTCGCCGAACACTTGCTTACGCAACGCGTGGTCTATGCGGAAATAACTTTGTCTGTCGGCGTCATGCTCCTTAGAAAACAGCAACCCGAAGCAAATTTTGAGGCCCTCCTCCGCGCCACTGAACCATTCGAAAGCCGCGGACTTCGATTCTGCTGGGTCTTCGATGCCGCGCGCCAATTCGGCGTGGACGCCGCGATGGAAGTCGTCGGATCCGCAAAGCGGTGCAATTCGAAAACCATCGTTGCCTTCGGCATCGGCGGCGACGAACTCAGCGTCCCCACCAAGGAATTTCGTCCCGTCTACGACCGCGCTGCGCAACTCGGTCTGCACCGGTTGATGCACGCAGGCGAAGTCGGCGGCCCGGAGAAAATTCGCGAAGCCATCGAATTGCTCGGTGCGGAACGCATCGGCCACGGAATCGCCGCCATCAACGATCCGAAGCTAATGGATTTGCTCGCGGAGCGAAGGATCCCGCTTGAGATTTGCCCGGCAAGCAATGTGAAAACCGGCGCTCTCGCCCGGCAACTCGGCCGCGAGGACGCAAGAATTGAAGATCATCCGCTCCCCAAACTCCTACGCCACGGCATACCCATTGTGCTCTCCACCGATGACCCAGCTATGTTTCACACTACGCTTCACGAAGAATATGCAAACGCCGCGCGCATGGGACTACACGAAGAAGAACTGGACCGCATCGTCGAGATGGGTTTTGAACACGCCTTCCTCCCACCCGGTGAAAAGCGCGGGGCATGAAGCCGTTCGCGGCAATGTTATACTGACGCTATGAAAGCACACGTCTGGGTTATGCCAAAACGCACGGTGCTCGATCCTCAGGGACAAACGATCCAGCACGCCCTCGCGGGACTGGGCTACTCCGCCGTGCGCGATGTCCGCCAGGGCAAATTTTTCGTGCTGAATCTCGATGGCTGGAGCCGCGACGAGGCGCAGAAACAACTCGAGCACATTTCCAAGGAAGTGCTCACCAACACGGTCATCGAAGAATACCGCTTTGAGATCGTTGACTGAAGAATCGGCGGCATGCTACGTCGCTAAAAACTCTCTGAGGAGACGCCGCGTATGTGCGGGATAGTCGGCTATATCGGGCCCAAAAAAGTGGTGCCCGTCATCATCGAAGGGCTGCGGAAGCTCGAGTACCGCGGGTACGATTCCGCGGGTATCGCCGTCGTGTCGCAGTCCGGCAAACTGGAAATCCGCCGCGCCCCGGGCAAGCTTCGCAATCTCGAAGAGGTCATTGCCAAGTCTCCTCTCGAAGGCACCTACGGAATCGGACACACGCGATGGGCCACTCACGGCCGCCCCACCGAAGAGAATGCCCACCCTCACCGCGACTGCACTGGCGAAATCGTCGTCGTGCACAACGGGATTATCGAGAATTATCTTGAGCTGAAGGAAAAACTGCAGAAGGAAGGCCACAAGTTCGCCACCGAAACCGACACCGAGATTGTGGCTCACCTGGTGGAAAAAAATTCCCAAGGCGGCGTGCCTCTCGAAGAAGCGGTGCGTCGCTCGCTGAAGGAATTGCGCGGAATCTACGCGCTGGTTTTCCTCTCCGCGAAAGATTCTCAGAAGATTGTTGCGGCGCGCCTCGGCCCGCCGTCGGTGATTGGCCTCGGAGATAGAGAGTATTTCGTCGCCAGTGACATTCCGGCTCTGCTCCAGCACACTCGCGAAATGTTTTTCCTGGCGGATGGTGACATCGCCGTTCTCACTGCAAAAGGGGTGCGTGTGATGGATCACGACGGGCGCCTCGTCGAACGGCCTTCTCACCGTGTCGCCTGGGACCCGATCATGGCGGAAAAGGGCGGCTACAAGCACTTCATGCAGAAAGAAATCTTTGAGCAGCCGCGCGCCGTCCGCGATACCCTGCTCGGCCGCATCTCGCAGGACACGGGAAAAGTCTTCCTGGATGAAATGGCGATTACAGAAAAACAGTTCCGCGAATTCCAACAGGTGCGCATCGTCGCCTGCGGCACGAGCTGGCACGCCGGGCTTGCCGCGAAATTCATGATTGAGCGTCTGGCCCGTCTGCAAGTTGAAGTCGATTATGGAAGCGAATTTCGCTATCGTGACCCGATTGTGGATTCCAAAACGCTGACCGTGTGCATCAGCCAATCCGGCGAAACTGCCGATACTCTGGCAGCCCAGCGCGAGGCAAAACTCAAAGGCTCGCCCTCGCTGGCAATCTGCAATGTAATCGGCTCGATGATCACCCGCGAAGCCAACGGCACAATTCCGACGCACGCCGGGCCGGAGATCGGCGTTGCGTCCACGAAAGCTTTCACTTCACAATTAACGGCCCTGCTTCTGCTCGCTTCCTATCTCGGCCAGGTTCGCGGCAAGCTAACCGAGGACGCCGCCCGAACCCTGATGCAGGAATTCACCCGCATCCCCCACAAAATCGAAACTGTTCTGCAAGCGGATGAATCCGGATTCTACGAGAACCTGGCGCGTCAATTTTTTCGCTACACCGATTTTCTTTATCTGGGCCGGGGCATCCACTACCCCATCGCTCTCGAAGGCGCGTTGAAACTCAAGGAGATTTCCTACATTCATGCGGAAGGTTATCCCGCCGGCGAAATGAAGCACGGCCCCAACGCGTTAATCGACGAAAATTTGCCGGTCGTGGTTTTGGCGACGCGCGATGATTCTGACCCTGAAGCAATGACTCGCTACGAGAAAAGCGTTTCGAACATCAAGGAAGTCAAAGCCCGCGACGGCATTGTCATCTCCATCGTCACCGCCGGGGACCATCTCGCGCGCGAGGCTTCCGATCACATCATCGAGCTTCCGCCAGCGCCGGAGCTGCTCGTGCCTTTACTGGAAATCATTCCTCTTCAATTGCTCGCTTATCACATCGCCGTGCGCCGCGGTTGCGATGTCGACCAGCCGCGCAATTTGGCCAAATCCGTCACCGTGGAGTAGCCAGGCCCGTTTCCGCTAATATAGAAAATATGCAGCGCTATTTTCGAGCTTATCTCGGCCCTCTTTTGCTTCTCCTTTTGCCGTGCGGATTCTCGGTATCGGCGCAGTCTCCGGACGCTGTCAACGCGCCGTTGCGCGAAGTCCATGTCGACGGCGAGAAAATTCTGACTGAGGCACAAGTCATCGCCATAACCGGCTTGGTTCCTGGCGCTCAAATCGGCCGCAACGATTTGCAAATCGCCGCCGACAAGCTCGTGCAAAGCGGCCTCTTCGCCAAGGTGAGTTACAACTTCCAGACGAAGCTCGCCAGCGTCCTCGTGACTTTTCACGTCGAGGAATCGCCTCGAATCCCCGTCTATTTCGACAACATTCCGTGGTTCGCCGATTCAGAGCTCGGTGATGCCATCCGCAGTAAGCTCTCCTTCTTTAATGGGACGCTCCCGGAAGCCGGTGCCGCCGTGGATCAAGCCGCTGACGCGGTGAAGGAGTTGCTCTCTTCGCGTGGACTGCAAGTGTCGCTTGAGCACGCCGTCATCGCGAATCCTATTGGAGAAGGCAATGTACAGGCATTTCGAATCGAAGGCGCCGCACTCCAAATCGCAAAACTAGAATTCGGCGATCCAGAGCTCCTGGCCTCCAAAGCGGTGCAGCAGCACCTGTCCGAGATAATTGGAAAACCCTATTCGCGAATGACCATCGATCTTTTTCTCTCCGAAGCAATAAAACCCGTTTATTTGCAGCACGGGCACCTGCGCGTGAAGCTCGGGCCGCCGGAGGTCCGGCTGACGGGCGATCCCAATCAGAAGCTGCCCTCGCAAATTCCCGTTTACATACCAGTGGCGCCGGGCGGGATCTATCATTGGAAGGAAGTCCTTTGGACGGGAAATAGTCTCGTATCGGAATTCACGCTGAGCGCCCTGCTCAGGATCAAGCGCGGGGAAATCGCGGATGGCATGCAGCTCGAAGCAGGGTGGGATCGCGCTCGCGAAGAATACGCTCATCGCGGCTACCTTGAGGCCAAGCTCGATCCCGTCCCCGCGTATGACGAGCAGGCGCAAACCGTTTCCTATTCCGTGAGCATCCAAGAAGGCCCGGAGTATCGCTTCGGCAAGATGATTCTCACTGGAATTTCCCCCGCGGCCGAGCGAAAGCTACGCGCCGCATGGCCGATCTCTGCAGGAGATATTTTCGACAAGGCACAGTTCGAGGAACTTCTGGCAAAACTCCAAGCACATCAGGAGCAGGTCTTCGGCGAATTGCCGGTGCACTACGATAACGTTGGCCACTGGCTGCAAACAGATACAGCCAAGGGCACCGTGGATGTGCTTTTGGATTTCAAGTGATTCCCGACAGGGCAGTCTGCTGCGATGTCGGCCGCGCTCTGAGTTATACTCAGCACTGAAATGAAAGACCTCATTCATATTCGCAATCTAGAGGGCGCCGCACAGCCCGCGGAAGAAAAAGAAAATCTTCTGCTCGCCCGTCTGGCCGAAATCCCATCGCTCATCGTCGCGCTCTCCGGTGGCGCGGACTCTGCCTACCTGGCCTGGGCAGCTCACGAAGCGCTGGGCGCCCGCGCCCTCTCCGTTACCGCGCTCTCGCCGAGTTACTCCGCCCACGATCGCGCCATCGTGGAAGAATTCGTAGGCAAATTGGGCCTGCGCCACGAATTCATCGAAACGCACGAAATGGATAATCCCGCCTACCGCGCCAACGCCGCCGACCGATGCTATTTCTGCAAAGACGAGCTCTTTTCCGTGCTTGACGATCTGGCGAAGGGGCGTGGTTTTGCCGCCGTCGCTTACGGCGTAAACGCCGATGACACGCTCGACTTTCGCCCGGGCCATCGTGCCGCCACTGAGCATCAGGTTCTAGCGCCGCTTCTCGATGCCCGCTTGAACAAAGCCGAGATTCGCCTGCTATCTCGCCGTGCAAGGCTGCCCACCTGGGACCGCCCCGCCTCAGCTTGCCTCGCTTCGCGCTTGCCTTATGGCACGGAAGTTACACCAGAGCGTCTCGGACTAGTCGAGCGCGGCGAAGCAGCCCTCCGCTCCCTTGGATTTCGCCAATTCCGCGTGCGCCTCCACGACAAACTCGCCCGCGTGGAAATCTCTCCCGACGAAATGCCACGCGCTCTTTCGCCAGAAATGGCCGCCGCCATCGCCGACCGGCTGAAAGCCGCCGGCTTTGCTTACGTTGCCTTGGACCTTGAAGGATATCGCCAGGGCTCACTGAACGAGACTCTTTCACCCGTCGGCCCGCGTCCTGCCAAGGCTGCTCGGGGAACATAATTCCCAGGTCTTGCGTAACTATAAGTGGGACTACTCACGGTAAGTCTCTGTACTGTTACGGAGGATGAATGGCGCTTTACCGCAAACTCTCCTTACCGCTCGCGGTCTTTTCGGTTATGCTTGTCCTGGCGGGCTGCCACAGCGGACCTTCGGTTAGCGGCTCGTTCGATCGCAGCTACGCCGTGACCGGCCCCATTCGGCTGGAACTGACCAACGCCTCCGGCGACGTGGACATCACCGGCAGCGCCGACGGCAAAGTGCACGTGCGCGCTGAAGTACGCGCCTCGGGGTTCGGCTTTGACAATCCACAGAAGCGCCTGGACGACACGCTCGCGAACCCTCCTATCGAACAACGGGGCGACACCATTCGAATCGGTAAGGACATGTCTCGCATGCGCCACATCAGCATCGCTTACACCATTCAAGTTCCGCACGATGCTGAAATTAGCGCCAGCGTCGCATCCGGCGCTCAGACCATTCGCAATGTAACCGGTCCAGTAACCGTGCGCGCCGCCTCCGGTTCCATCCGCCTCGAAAAAATTGAACGCGATGCCGCGCTTACCACGGCAAGCGGGACAATTTCCGCCAGCAATGTCGGCAGTGACCTCCGCGTTTCTACCGCTTCAGGAAACATAAACGTGACGAGCGTCAAGGGCGACGTGCGCGCCAATGCCGTTTCCGGCGTTGTCCGCATTGCGAATCCAGGCGCGCGCGTGGAAGCCAGCGACACAAGTGGAGAAATCGAGATCCAGGGCGCTTCGAACGACGTGAAAGCACACGCGATCTCCGGGCTGGTCTCCGTGCAAGGGAATCCCAGCACCGGCAGCTATTGGGATCTGAAGACAGTTTCGGGCGGTGTGCAGTTGCGCGTCCCGACGACAGCAAATTTCCATTTCTCGGCGGAAGCGGCCTCCGGCGAAATTCGCACCGATGTTCCCATTGTCATCGAGGAGCAGGGCAAGCATTCTCTTCGGGCCCACATGGGCAGCGGTGGCGGACGCGTGGAGGTCCATACCGTCTCCGGCGAAATTCGCGTCAGCGGCACGAAATAGCCTTGAGCCTTTCGATTGGAACAAGAAATCGTTCCATTTTCATGCCCTTTCTCTCGCATCCAACCAGTCTTCCATTGCCGGTAAGAAGCCAGCGTGAAGGCCAGAATGATGACCGGCGCGAGGGCTTTCACAAAGGGATCACCGGAAAGCGCATGCGAAGCCGACGCTCCAAGCAAGTTGAAAGCCATAGCCCAAGAACTAGCGACAATTCTGCCCGATAGCTTTAGAATCCCGGCATGCTTTCCAGGTCCTACCCCGCCTGCGCGATTTCAATTCTTTTTCTTTGTGCGATTGCTCCGCCAATTTGCAGTCAAGCTGCAGCTCAAGATGAAAAGGGTCAGAAGCCAGCGTCGAAAGCCGCCAAGCCGGACGCTCCCGCCAAACAGCCCTCGCCGGAAGAACAATTGCAGCAGGCCATCAACAACTCCGGGAGCGATCGTGTGGCGCTAGTCCGCAATCTAGAGGCGTTTCTCAAAGAAAATCCGGATTCGCGCCAGCGGCCACAGATTTATCGCGCCCTTGTGGAGGCCTGCCTGCAATTGCGGGACAACAAGCGTGCTGCCGATTACGCCGAACGTATTGTGGCGCTCAGCCCTGACGATATCTCCATGACCATTCTGACCATCCAGTTGCTCGAACAAAGCCGCGACGAAGCTGCTCTCCGCCGCGCCGCGCATTACGCCGCTCGCGTGCTCGAATTTGTCGAGCGCACCTCTTCCGGAGAAAAATCTCCAAAGATTTCGCAGGAGGAGTGGACCATCGAAAGGAAGCGCGATCGCATGTCCGTGCTCACTTTGCGCGGAAGGCTCGAACTGAGATTGAAGGACACGGTTTCCGCCCAGAAAGATTTCGAGGCGAGTTACGCGATTCTCCCCAGCTCGGCGGCAGCGGAACAGCTCGGCGAAATCGCCGAACTGAAAAAAGATTCGAAAGGCGCGATAGAACAATACGCTCGCGCCTTTGCCCTGGCCGACGCAACGAATGGAGCCGCGGCTCGCCGCGAGATCAGGCAGAAACTCGGCAACGTGTGGCGACTTACGCACGGCTCGGACGTCGGATTAGGCGAGTATCTGCTTCTCACTTACGACGAAGTCTCGCGTTCTTCCATCGCGCCAAGGCCGAAGAAAAATGCGGACGCTCGCGAACCCGCCGATTTCACGCTCAGGAAAGCTCCCGAAGGCACCGCGTTTCCTCTGAAAGATACGAAGGGAAAAGTTCTCGTCGTCAACTTCTGGGCCACATGGTGCGGCCCTTGCCACGCCCTCGAACCGCTGTTCGATCATGTCGCTGCAGATTTCCAGGCAAGTCACGATGTGCTCTTTCTAGCTGCCAACTGTGACGAAGACGAATCTCTAGTAGGCCCCTACGTGGAAGGGCACAAGCCACGCACCGCCGTCGTGTTTGCCGATGGCCTCGACCGCCCGAATCGTTTGAACCCAACCTGGCAGCAGCTATCCGCCGCGCCCTCGCTCCCGCGGACGTCTCGTCGTCGGACGGCAATCCTGCTCCTTAATTGCGCGGAATCCTAGGCGCTTCTTGAAGATACTTGCGGATATTTCCCGGCCACCTCCCGCGCGGCCAGGATCGTATTGACGTGAATTCGAATCGTGTCTTCCAAACGTCGCGCGTAGCCGCCGGCGAGTGTCGTCGCCACCGGAATCTTGCGGCGCCGCGCTTCTTCGAAAACGCTGCCGTCGCGCTGCTTTAATCCTTCTTTCGTGAGTGACAATCCGCCGAGCTGATCTTCGCAGTAGGGATCGACGCCGCCGACGTAACAAAGTATCTCCGGCTGGAATTCGTCGAGCGCCTTCTGCACCGCTGGAATCAATGCGCCCAGATACTCATCGTCGTCCACGCGATCCGCCATGTTCAGATCGATGTTCGAGGGCGGCTTGTGCGCTGGATAATTGTTCTCCTGATGAATCGAAATCGTGAACACTGTCGCGTCGTTTCGAAAAATCGCCGCCGTGCCGTTCCCGTGATGCACGTCCGTATCGACAACCATCACCTTTTTTACAGCACCGTCCGCCTGCAGCTTTCGAATCGCCACCGCCACATCATGAATTGCGCAGAATCCTTCGCCATGGCCGGGGTAGGCGTGATGAAATCCCCCGCTCAGATTCGAACCGAATCCATCGCGCAGCGCCGATTGCCCCGCGAGTATCGTTCCGCCTGCCGCGAGCCAAACTGCTTCGGCCAATTCTTTTGAATACGGCACTTCCAGTTTCATCACTTCGCTAGCGGTGAGCGTTCCGGTCTTCAGTTTGTGCACCCAATCGGCCGTGTGGACGCGCAATAGATCCTCGTCACTCGCCGGATTCGGGCGCAGGAAATCATCTTGTGTGGCAATGCCTTCGCGGAGCAGCATCTCGTAGATAAGCCGGAATTTCTGCGACGGAAAAACGTGCGGGCCGAGATTCAAATCATACCGCTCGTGATATACGAGCTTGAATGGAAGAAGCGCTCTCATCAACCGGAATCAGAATTTCTGTCTCTTACTCGCTTATTTTCTCTCTTTTGTTTGCTTTCAACTTTCAACTTTCGGCTGACAACTTTCCTCAGTTCTCGCGTTCCAGGATAAAATCAGGGAGCGTGGCGAGCGCGCGCGCGAATTCGGAATCGTGACGGCCATTGAGGCAAGCCTTCGCGCGGCACGCATAGTGCTGCAATTAAATTCCTTTTCTTGCAGTACACGCGCGACCAGCTCGCGCGCATCGCGATGGCCATTCTCCATCGCGTAGATCAGCGGCAAGGTGACTTTTCCTTCTTTCAAATCGCTGAGAACAGGTTTGCCAAGTTGCTCCGCGGACGCCGTGAAATCCAGCAAATCATCGACGAGCTGAAACGCCAGCCCCGCGTATCTTCCGTAATCGGCGAGTGCTTGTTCTTCCTCGCCTTCAAGGCCGCCCAAGACTGCGCCGAGTCGCGCGCAGCCGCTGAACAAGCATGCAGTCTTGTACGTGGCCAAACGCAGCGCATCTTCTTCGCTCACATCGATGCGTCCGATTTTTGCGAGCTGAATTAATTCGCCTTCGACCATTTTCTGCGTCAGGTCGATCAGAATGTCGAGGATTCGAAAATTTCGCTCTTCCAGAGCCATCTGAAACGACTGCATGTACAGCCAGTCGCCGGTGAGGACGCTGCGATGATTGCCCCATTTTGAATTGGCGGAAGGGCGGCTACGGCGCGTGTCGGCGCTGTCGATCACGTCGTCGTGGATCAACGTTGCGCTGTGCAAAAGTTCGACAACCGCGGCGAGACGGATCGCGCTGCGATCTTTGCGGCCCGCATAGCTCGCGGAAAGAAGCAAGAGCGCGGGACGCATACGCTTTCCTCCACCACCCAGCAAATACGCAGTGATTTCCGAAACGGGAGGAAAAGCGGCATCGCTTTGGCGCGCAAGTTCTTCCTCAACCAAGAGGAGGTCGTCGCGGACCAGATCAAAAATCTCTTTAGCCGTAAGCAGCGCGATGGCAAATC